>Ga0182018_10000053_pt1 | contig 134280 bp, 104 predicted proteins | sample 812P2MmetaG_FD_120490 | JGI IMG/M metagenome (GOLD analysis project Ga0182018, IMG submission 120490) | Permafrost microbial communities from Stordalen Mire, Sweden - 812P2M metaG | ecosystem: Environmental > Terrestrial > Soil > Wetlands > Permafrost | place: Sweden: Stordalen | collected...
CGCCGGAATCCTGGTATCCGCGCTGGCGATATTTGCGGTCGGACAAAAGTGCCTCCTGCGAAGCGGCTTCATTCTCCGCCATTGGCGAGCCGGGCACAAGAGCTTGTTTGGTACAGTGCTCAGTTGTCAGTTATCAGTTCTCAGTAAAGGCGGGTTTTCACCGCCGAGACGCAGAGTTCGTCGAGAAAAAGCAGGTCTTTCGCTTCGCGAAGGATGACAATTTTGTTTTAGGGTTTTCTCGGCGAACTCGGCGTCTTGGCGGTAACCCCGGTTCTCACTGAGAACTGAGAGCTGCTGAAGCAACCTTACCTGCGAATGCGGCCTCCTATGTGGGCTTGCGGAGGTCCGTCAATTGTGTTTCACATATCAGGGTGCTACCATTTGACGGATAGAGAAGGTTGAGGAGGAAGTTATGGGGCATCGTGACGGCAACGGATTCTTATGGTTTCTGGCGGGTCTCGGGGTGGGAGCAGTAGTCGGTGTGTTGTATGCGCCGCGCGCCGGCGATGAAATGCGCGACGTAATTATGTCGAAGGCACAGGAAGGCGGCGAGCGAGCACGCCAGGGCGCTCGGCGGGCACGAGAACAGGCGGGCGAGTGGGTCGATCGCGGACGCGACGTGCTGAATCAGCAGAAGGAGCAGTTCCGCTCCGCTTACGAGGCCGGCCGACAAGCGTATAACGAGACGACCGCGCCGGGAGTTCCACCGAAGAATATCTAGCGACAGGAAGCCGAGCCGGCGGGACGCCGGCGTTACTATCGCAACTCGGCCTGCTAGAGGAGCAGCCATGGATGACAATCTCCTGAAATTTTTTATTGCGGCGACTGCCTTCGCGGTCGTGCTCCAGGCGCTGGTTCTGGTGGCTCTCTACCTTGCGGTGCGCAAGAGCTCGGCGAAGATGGAAGCTCTCGCCCTCGAAGTGACAAGCAGGACGCTGCCCACCATGGAAACCGTGCATAGCATGCTGGTGGAATTGCGCCCGAAGATCGAGATCATCGCGACTAACCTTTCGGACTCCACCAACCTGGTGCGCAATCAACTGGGCCGCATCGATGCCACGCTGACCGACGCGCTGGACCGCGCGCGGCTGCAGGTCATCCGCGCCGACGAACTGTTGAATCGCACCATGGACAAAGTCGAAGACACTACCGACATCGTGCACAGGACCGTGGTTTCTCCGCTGCGGCAGGTCAACGGATTGATGGCGGCGATCACCACCGGAGTCGAAGTTCTGTTCGGCCAGAAAAAACGCCCCCGGAAGAATGGGGCCGGCGTGCCGCAGGACGAAATGTTCATCTAGCAGCTGTTGTGTGGAAGCGGGGCTTTGCCCCGCTTGGATGGGCGAGGCGCCCGTCCCCACACGCCCGTCCCCACACAATTCTTCTCTTCTCTCTATTCTTCGTCGGCGCCTTGCACTCGCTCGCTTTTTACGTCGGGCACGTAGATCGAATGAATATTCTGTTCGGAGGCCAGCTTCTGGAAGTTCGCGATATCGGCATTCCGAACCTGCTCCCAGCGCGCCATTAAATCGGCGGTCTGTTTTTTCAGCTTGTCGAATGCCTGATACTGCGCTTCGGTGGGAGCCGAGTCGGAGAATCCAGCCACGGCCATGGACAGAAATGCCAGCTTGGCGTCGATTCCGGGAGCGTAGGCGAGCGAGTCTTCGCTGGCGGTGATGGTGAAATTAATCAGCGGATCGCGAGCCGCAATCAGCTTGGCATCAAGCGTGCTCGCACCATCGAGCAATGCTTTCGAGGAATCGCCAGGCGCCAGGCGCTTCTTGAGCGCGTCCAACTGCTCGTGGACATCCTGTATCTGGTTGACTGCGTCGTAGACACGATTCAGTTGCTCGCGCACGTCCATCTCGAGTTTGAATTGCTTCTCCAGGTCGTTCTGCGAAGTTGTCACTCGCGGATCGATCTTGAGTTCGAACGGAGCGGTCGCACTCTTGCCATTGGCGGTTAGACGGACCTGATATTTGCCGGGCAGAGCGAGCGGCCCTTTCGCGCCGTCATTGTATTCCCACAGAAAATAGCCAGGGACGCGGTTCGCTTCTTCGTAGTGCAAATCCCATACGAAGCGATTCAGACCTGCTTCCGGCTTGATCTGTTTCTCCGGTTTCTTGTCGTCGGGGTCGCGCGGTTCATCGAGCGGCTCGGTCTTCTTGCTGGAGTAGTCGCGGATCACGGTGCCCGCCGCGTCCAGGATTTCAATTTTCACTTCCTGCTTGGGCTCGGCCTTGACGTAGTAATAAATCACCGCGCCGTTTGGCGGATTCTTTCCGGTAAAGACGAATCGCGCCGGAGACTCGCCGATGTGAACGCGAAAGGCGGTCGCGGGCTGGTAAAGGTGCATGTCTTCTGCAGCAGCTCCGTTAGCACCGGAATCGGCGAACTGGCGGAGGGGAGAGACGTCATCGAGGATCCAGAAGGAACGTCCGTGAGTGGCCAGCACCAGGTCGTCGTCTTTGACGACCAGATCGTGGACGGGGGTAATCGGCAGGTTGATCTGGAGCGAGCGCCAGTGCGCTCCGTCGTCGAATGAGACGAAGACGCCGCGCTCGGTGCCGGCGTAGAGCAAGCCTTTCTTCTTCGGGTCTTCGCGGACGGCGCGCACAAAATCTCTATCGGGGATTCCGGTTGTGATCTTGCTCCAGGTCGCTCCGTAATCGCTGGTTTTGTAGATGTAGGGCGCGAGGTCGTCGTTCTGGTGGCGGTCAACGGCGACGTAAGCCGTGCCGGGATCGTGCGGAGACGCTTCGATCAGGCTGATCCGGCTCCAGTCGGCGAGGTCAAGGTTCCTGGGCGTGACGTTGGTCCAATTCTTACCTTCGTCGCGCGTGATCTGGACCAAGCCGTCGTCGGTGCCGACCCAGATGAGGCCTTTTGCCAGCGGCGAGGGAGCGATGGAAAAAACGGTGTCGTAATATTCGGTGCCGGTATCGTCAATGGTAATGGGGCCGCCGGCGGGCTGTTGTTTCGATTTGTCATTGCGCGTCAGGTCGCCACTGATCGCGGTCCAGTGCATTCCGGCGTCGGTCGTTTTGAAAACGCGCTCCCCTCCGTAATAAATCGTGTTGGGATCGTGCGGAGATGTCACGATGGGCGAGGTCCACTGAAAGCGGTGATCGAGCGAGGCTGCGCCGCCGGCATCGGTGAGCTCGGGCGAAACGGCTACGCTTTTGACCTGATGGGTGTGCAGGTCAAAGCGGGTGATGTTGCCCTCGTAATCTCCGGCATACACAATGTTCGGGTCGCGCGGATCGGGCGCGATGTATCCGGATTCGCCGCCGCCGACATCGTACCAATTGTCGCGGCCGATCTCGCCGCTATCGCTGCGGCTGGCAATCGCGACGGTGGAACTATCCTGCTGCGCGCCGTAAACGTAGTAAGGAGTGCGAGTGTCGGTGATGACGTGGTAGAACTGCGCGGTTGGCTGATTGTCTTCGCGGGTCCACGACTTTCCGCCATCGAGGCTGACGGTAACGCCACCGTCGTTGGAGGCAATCATGCGGTTCGTATTCTTCGGGTCGATCCAGAGGCCGTGATTGTCGCCGTGCGGAACCTTCACCTTATTGAAATTGCGCCCACCGTCGGTGGACTTGAAGAACTCGACGTCGGCCACGTAGACGGTGTTGGAATCCTGGGGATCGGCGTTTATGTGCATGTAGTACCACGCCCGCTGAAATAGCGCGTGGCTTCCGTTTACGAGATCCCAGGTGTCGCCGCCATCGTCGGAGCGATACAGTCCACCGGCTTCCTTGGCCTCGATAATGGCGTACACGCGCTGGGAGTTCGCGGCCACATCCAGGCCGATGCGCCCATATGGACCCTTCGGAAGGCCGTGCTCGTCCAACCGCTTCCAGGTAGTGCCGCCATCGGCCGAGCGATAGACGCCGCTGCCTGGGCCGCCGCTGGAAAACGTCCACGGAGTTCGTCGAGCCTCCCACAGCGCGGCGAATAAAATGTTGGGGTTTCGCGGATCGAAAGCTACATCGATCGCTCCGGTGTTTTCGTTTTTATAGAGAACCTTCTCCCAATTTTTGCCGCCATCGATTGTGCGGAAGACACCACGTTCGATGTTGGGGCCATAGGGGTGACCAAGAGCTGCGACAAAAACGATATCGGGATTTCGCGGATTCACGATCACTTTGCCAATGGCGCGCGAATCCTTCAAGCCAATGCTTTTCCAGGATTTACCAGCGTCCACCGACTTCCAGACGCCGTCCCCCTGCGAGATGTTTCCGCGAATGCAAGCTTCGCCTGTCCCCACATAAACAATGTTGGGATCGGATAGAGCGACCGCGATACTGCCGATCGAGGGAGCTCCGTCTTTGTCAAAAATCGGGGACCAGGTGTTGGCGCCGTCGGTGGATTTCCACACGCCGCCACCGGTCGCGCCGAAGTAGTAGGTGGTCGGGTCTCCGGGAATTCCGGCGGCTGTCAGCGAGCGCCCGCCACGAAAAGGGCCGATCGAACGGTACTTCATTCCCTTGAATAGAGGATCGCCTTCGTTCTTGTCGTCCTTGTCCTTATCGTCTGTGGGCGCGGAGACGGATGGCGGGTTCTTCTGCGCGGCCTCTGTTTTGCTATAGCTCTCTTTTTGCTGGGAGAAGATCAGGGTGGACGAAAACAGGACGAGCAACGCACACGTGGCGCGGCGCATTTGCATTTCTTGCCTTGTGAAGTTCAATGGCCCCCTCGAAAATTGCTGCCGCTAATGGTACTGCTAGAAACGCTAATGTTACAAACGCTGGGTCCGTGGTCGTGGCGCAGTTTGGTTTTCTACCACGGAGACACGGAGACACGGAGCAACCGAAGAGCTTGGCAAAACCTTTCTCTTGTTGGTTCTTGTTGTTCGAGTTTTTCTCCGCGACTCAGTGCCTTCGTGGTGAAAGAGAAGATCAGGACACTGCACGCCTCCTGATCGTGGTGCGGTTTGAAAAGGGTGGCCAGGTGTATGTTTGCGGCCGGCAAACAGCAGGTACTTCCCCTTCGGCAAGCTCAGGGTCAGGATGACAATTTTATTTTGGTGATGACGACCAGCCCGAGCACCACCGGCCTCCAGATACGTACCCGCGTAGTCAATACAACGACAACAAAACATTACGTGGATTCTGGCTGCGCCCCCTAGAATGTTACGAACATTCCCCCACTTTATTGTTTGAAACAGAACGTGCTGAAAATGCAACAACAGTTCACATCCAACGACGTGATCGCCCTGACCGGAATCACCGCCCGCCAGTTGCAATGGTGGGACGAACGGGGCATTGTGGCGCCCGGCCGGCGGGGGCATCGCCGCATTTACAACTGGGATGAACTGGTTACGGTGGCAGTTATCCGCCAGCTGCGACGGCGGGGCTTTTCGCTGCAGCGCATGCGGAAAGTGATCCGGTTTCTGCAACAGGAATTTGGCGCCAGCCTGGCCGCGACAGTCAGCGCGTCTTCGGAGTATCACCTGCTTGCCGATGGGACTCATCTTTATCTGCGCACGTCGGCACGGCAGGTTGTGGATCTGATAAAAAACGCGCGGCAGCCGATGTTTGATATCTGCCTGAGCGACGAAGTGCGCAGGGTTCGAGCGGAGATACAGTCGCGCAAGAAAACTGCGGTTTCGGAACGGGTTCGGCCGGTACGCCGGAGACAGAGGGCGTAACAGCAGCATAAACGAAAGGTGGGGGAGGCATGATGATCGGTGAATTGAGCATTATCAACGAGTGGATTCCCGAACAGATGGAACCGGGCACCGTGTTCGTGCTGGAAAATGCGGGCGAGGTGGGCGAGCGCGAAGATCCCTATTGGGCAGTGTTATCGTGCCCGGTATGCGGCACGCTGGGGTTGATTACGCGCAAGCAGATGGCAGGGCTGTTGCCGACGATCTGTGGCTCTTCGATATGCTCGGCGCAGTTTTTTATTAAAGATGAGGAGATTACGGCGCGGAAGCCGTTCTAGTTGCAGGCACAGGTCGCTGCCGAGCTACGCTCGGCTGGACCCTTCGGCTTCGCTCAGGGCAGGCTCACGGGGCGCCCGTCCCCACACACTGCTTCTTTACAACGAACTCTTCGGCACGGCTAACTTTACTGGAATCTGTTCTACGATCTCGATATCGAATCCTTCCAGCGCGGCTACTCTTCTTGGGTGATTGGTCAAGAGCCTTATCCTTTTCAAATTCAGGTCGGAAAGAATCTGAGCTCCCAGGCCGATCTCGCGATGAATTGTGCGCTCGCTTTCGGGCAGCGACGGCAAACGCCGTTCGCGATGAAATGTCAGGAATGACTGGTCGCCGATTTTTTCCGTGGTGAATCCCTTGGACGTCTGGTGCAGGTAGATCAACGCTCCGCGATTCTTTTCGGCAATAGTCTTTAGAGAAGCTTCGAGGGTTTGATGGCAGTCGCATCCGGTCGCGCCGAAAACGTCGCCCAGCAGGCAGTGCGCGTGCATGCGGACCAGAACCGGCTCCTCGGAATCATGTTTGTCGCCGCGTTTGTCGCCACGACAGATGTCTCCGCGAATCAGCGCCATGTGGGATCCGCCGCCATCCACTTCGCTTTCGTAGGCGATCAGGCGGAATTCTCCGTACTTTGTTGCGACCATCGCCTCGCCTACTCGATGCACGTAGCGCTCGTGCTGCATGCGGTAGCGGATCAGGTCGGCGACCGTCAGCATTTTCATTTCATGAGTGCGGCAGAATTCAATAAGGTCGGGCACGCGCGCCATGGTGCCGTCGTCTTTCATGATTTCGCAGATGATGCCTGCCGGGACCATGCCGGCCAGCCGGGCCAGGTCGACGGAAGCTTCGGTTTGGCCGGCGCGCACCAGCACTCCACCCTTGCGCGCTCGCAGTGGAAAGACGTGGCCGGGTCGCGCCAGATCCGCGGGCCTTGTCGCGGGATCGATTGCAGTTTTGATGGTGTGGGCGCGATCGTAGGCTGAGATTCCGGTGGTGACGCCTGTTCTCGCGTCGATCGCCTCGCAGAAAGCTGTGCCGTATTGCGATGTGTTCTCGCTGGTCATGGGACCGATGCGGAGGTGGTCGAGGCGTTCTTCGGTCATGGCGAGGCAGACGAGACCGCGTCCGTGCGTGGCCATGAAGTTGATCGCTTCGGGAGTAACTTTTTCCGCGGCCAGGGTCAGGTCGCCTTCATTCTCACGGTCTTCGTCGTCGATGACGACGATCATGCGACCGGCGCGGACCTCTTCGATGGCGGTGGGGACGTCGGTGAAGGGTGAAGTGGGAGTCATGTTGGAGTTCTCAGTTTTCAGTTCTCAGTTCTCAGTGGGAACCCGCTCTTACTGAGAACTAGCGCTGTCAGCATAACCGATCCGGTCTCTCGGCTAAAGGGCTTACAAACAGGAAAGGGCCGCCTTTGGCGACCCTCTTTTTTATAAACCTCATCCCGTTTAGCTTTTTCGTTCGGCTAGAGGGTGGATTCGATTTCAAAACCCCAGGCTTCGAGCAGTGGCTCAGGGATGTATTTGGAATTCTTGTTTCGTCGCGCCCACTCCCGCAGCCGTGTAGACCGCAAATACTGGTCCGGGGAGAGCTTGTATTCGTGCACAACCTGCTCGAATTCCGTGATTGTGGGAGTGACTGGCCCGATTGGCTCGGGCTTGCCCCAGTTTGGGTTTCCGCGTCGCTTAGCCATGAAAAATATACCCTTTCGTGCCGGCGTAGGATAAGAAGACGATTCCCTTAAGCCTATATAATTTGATTCCAAGGAGAGCCGGGGAGATTCACCGCCGTCAGAAAAGCGGGGTGGTACAGATTCGAACCCTCGACCCCTACGGAAGCTATTGATAATAATAGGTTTTCGCAGTATTGTCAACAAAAAAGTAAATCCCGTTTTGGGCGGTAGTATATCTCCTTTGTGTACAGCCAGTTGCACCAGATCGCTGGGAGTGACTCGGAAGGCTCGTCAGGCTATGAATTAATGGATAAAATTCCTCAATGAACCGTCTATAACCTCCTGATAAATTTCCTGAATGAACAGTCTATGGTAGCCGATAGTACGCCGATAAGACCGGCATCGCACATAGCCTGATTGTGGTCCGGGGGCGACACGGTGACTAGGGTAATGGTAAAGACTGGCCATGGCGTTGACCACGGAGTCCCAGGCACTTAGAGTGCAGACGAGGGGTGTTCCGTCCGGTCTTCTGGTCTTTGGAATGAGGACTGGGATCCACTCCGTTGTCTCGAAAATCGTGGTTTCGAAGTATGAACTTAAAGTCTCTACTACTGAGTTCTGACGAAAAGACAGTGCGCATCCTGCGAAGGGTGCTCAGCGATCTGGAAATCACCGTCGAGCACTGCTCGACCGCGGACGATGCCATCCGGCGCATCACTCGCCAGCGATTCGAAGCCATCATCGTGGACGGCGGGAACGCGGAGGAAGCTGCCGGCGTGCTGGCAGCGGCTAAAGCAGCACCTGTCAATAAGCGCGCTTTGGCGATCGTGCTGGTGGAAGCGGCGGTCGGGCTCAAGGGCGGCTTTGAAATGGGAGCCCATTTCGTTCTGCACAAACCCTTTGCGGTGGAACGGGCTAAAGCGAGTTTTCGCGCGGTCCGAGCCCTGATGAAGCGGGAGCGGCGCTTGCAGATGCGGGTCGCGGTGCAGATTCCGGTGGAGTGTTACGGGTCGGGCCACTACAAAGCCAAGACACTGGACCTTTGTGAAGGCGGCATGGCGATCCACTTTTCGGGCAAGGTGCCTAAGGAGAATTCCCTGCGCTTCTCGTTCGAATTGCCGGGCCGCAACGACCATCTTGAAATCTATGGAGAGCTGGCATGGGGAGGGACGGGCGATCAGGCCGGGGTTCGCTTCAAGAACGCGAGCGACGACCAGCGCAATACTCTTCGCCGATGGCTGGACAGCCAGCTCCCGGAGCCCGAGCCCGACGATCCGCCTGTGAGTTGCCATCTCACCGACCTCAGCCTGGGCGGCTGCTATCTGACGACCAACTCACCTTTCCCGAGGGGCACACGGGTTACGCTTTCGATCAAAACAGGCGAAATGGAAGTCCACGCAGCGGGCATCGTGCTGGTGGCACATCCGGAGTTTGGAATGGGAGTGGAATTCCTACAGAGCACAAGCGAGCAACGCGATCAAGTGAACAGCATCACCGCGATTCTGCGCGCGAATGGAGATAAATCTCCCGAGCTTCAGGTGGAACCGGACGGACTGGAAACGCCATCGGCCGACGGCGGTTATTCCTCGTTCCAGGTGTTTGCGACGCCAGCTTCCGGCGGCGACGCGGGCGGAACGAACGACGCCTCAGTGGCCGAAGATGCGCTGGTTGATTTGTTCCGACACAACTATCAGGTGCCGGTCGAAACCTTCCTGCAGCAGATGCGCGAACAGCGGCAGTCTGCCGCGACTAACTCACGGTAGGGGAGCTTTCAGCTTTCAGCCGTCAGCTATCAGTGAGGGCGCCACGTGCCGGTTTGCTGCCGGCAAAAAGCAGGTCCTTCGCTCAGATCAGGATGACAAATTTTATTTCGAAATGACAATGTTTTATTTGGTCAGGCTTCGTCCTGCTCTTTCAGCTTGGCTATCACTCCGAAATCTTCCAGTGTGGTGGTGTCACCTTTCACTTCCCCGCTGCTGGCCAACTCTCTCAGCAGGCGGCGCATGATTTTTCCGCTGCGCGTTTTGGGAAGCGCGTCGGTAAAGCGGATGTCATCGGGCCTGGCCAGCGCACCTATTTCTTTCACCACCCATTTCTTCAGCTCTTCCTTCAGAGCGGGGGTGGGCGTGACGCCGTGTTCCAGACTCACGAAGGCGGAAATGGCCTGGCCTTTGATTTCGTCGGGACGGCCGACGACCGCGGCTTCGGCGACCTTTTCGTGCGCCACCAGCGCCGATTCCACTTCCATGGTGCTGAGGCGGTGACCGGATACGTTGAGCACGTCATCGACGCGGCCCATGATCCAGAAATAGCCGTCTTTATCTTTGCGGGCGCCGTCGCCGGTAAAATATGTGCCCGGAATTTGCGACCAGTACTGCTGCACGTAACGATCGGGATCGCCGTAAATGGTGCGCAGCATCGAGGGCCACGGCTTGCGGATGACGAGATAGCCGCCGGAGCCGAGCGGCACGGGCTTGCCCTCCATGGTCACGATTTCGGGAACGACGCCGAAGAACGGGAGCGTGGCCGAGCCGGGCTTGGTGGCAATCGCGCCGGGAAGAGGTGTGATCATGATGGAGCCGGTTTCGGTCTGCCACCATGTGTCCACGATGGGGCATCGGTTATGGCCGATTACCTCGCGATACCACATCCAGGCCTCGGGATTGATGGGCTCGCCGACTGTGCCGAGCAGACGCAGGCTTTCCATTTTGTGTTTCTTAGGCCACTGGTCGCCCCATTTGGCGAAGGTACGAATTGCTGTCGGCGCGGTGTAGAAGACGTTGACCTGATGGCGGTCGATGATGGACCAGAAGCGATCCGGCTCGGGAGAATTCGGCGCTCCTTCATACATGAGAGTGGTGGCGCCGCACTGCAGCGGGCCGTAGACGATGTAGCTGTGGCCAGTGACCCATCCGATGTCGGCGGTACACCAGTACGTGTCTTCTTCGCGCAGATCGAAAACATATTTCGTGGTGAGATAGGTGCCGAGCGAGTAACCGCCGGTGGTATGCACGATACCTTTCGGCTTCCCCGTTGTGCCCGAAGTGTAGAGGATGTAGAGCGGATGTTCGGAGTCCAGCGGTTCCGCTGGACATTCATCGGAAGCTTTCGCCATCAGATCATGCCACCAGTGATCGCGTCCCGGAGTTGTGTTGATGGCGGTTCCGGTGCGTTTGTAGATCACGACATGCTTTACTGTCGGACAGGATTTGAGCGCTTCCTCGACGGCGGGAAATAATTTGACCTCGGCGCCGCGGCGATAGGATCCGTCCTGGGTGATGACGGCCACGGCTTCGGAATCGTGAATGCGATCGACTAGCGCGTTCGCAGAGAACCCGCCAAACACAATGGAATGCGGCGCGCCAATGCGGGCGCAGGCGAGCATGGCGATGGGCAATTCGGGCGTCATGCCCATGTAGATGGCGACGCGGTCTCCCTTGCGGATGCCGAGATCCTTGAGCACATTGGCGAACTTCTGCACTCCCTTCCACAGTTGCTGATAGGTATAGGTGCGAACTTCGCCGGGCTCGCTTTCCCAGATCAGCGCCGCTTTGTTCTTGCGCGCCGTCTGCACGTGGCGATCGAGGCAGTTGTAGGAGAGATTAATCTGACCGCCGACGAACCACTTGGCCCAGGGCACGTTCCACTCCAGAACCTTGTCCCACTTCTTGAACCAGTGGAGTTCTTCGGCGGCACGGGCCCAGAATTTTTCCGGCTGCTCGACCGACTCTTTGTAGAGAGCTTCATATTGGGCCAGGCTCTTGATCTGCGCCTTCTGAGAAAACTCTGCGGGGGGCGGAAAGCTGCGCTGCTCGTCGAGAATCGAATCGATGTGCACCTGCGTTATGGTTTCGGCCATGGGTCGTCCTCGGATATGGGTATCGGTGATGAGTGCTGTCTCCAGCCTTGGGCTGGAACCGGATATTCTACCCCGCAGGCTGGCTACCCTTTCTTATATATTACTTGCGGAATGAATTCCCTTCACAAGAAAGCCCCGTAATTCCCCTGTTTCTCCCCTTGCCCATCCGACAGGGGCGTGGCCTTAATAATCGTCGCGAACAATGCACTTTACGGCATATGCACTATAGTGCATACTTGCAGGTGCGGGATGGATTGTCGAGATATAGCGATGACTTTGAGCCCGAATTCAACCAACTGCACATCGAGGTGCGGAACGAAGTTCTGGCACACTCGCGCTTATTACAGCAGTTCGGCCCGCTGCTTGGCCGGCCTCGTGTTGATACGTTGGACGAGGCACGCCACGCAAATATGAAGGAACTGAGATTTGACGCCGCCGATGGCGTCTGGCGCGTGGCTTTTGCTTTCGATCCGAGGCGCCGAGCCATTCTGCTCGTCGCGGGCGACAAGTCAGGCGTGAGTGAAAGGCGATTCTACAGGCAGTTCATCGCCAAGGCCGATCAACGATTTGATGCCCATCTCGCCCAGCTCAAACAGAAGGGAAGGAAATAACCATGTCGAAGAATGTGAACTATATCATCAACAGATTGGGTCCGGCGCAACGCAGGAAAGTCGAGGCTCGCGCAGCCCAGCTCATTGCCGAGGAAATGACGCTGCAAGAACTCCGCCGCGCGCGCGGGATTACTCAGCAGAAGATCGCGAAGTCCCTTAATATCGGACAGGAGGGCGTCTCGAAGATTGAAAAACGCAGCGACCTTTTGATTTCCACTCTGCGGAAGACTGTCGAGGCAATGGGCGGAAGCTTGTCTCTGGTGGCTGAATTTCCCGATCGCGACCCGGTTGTTTTGTCCGGTATTTCCGAAGACGAATGGGGATAATCCTCTATATTCTTTTGCGCTTCTCTTCTACCCTTCCGGAATAAATTCACTTACGGTTCCGCGCTGCAGTAAATATGCTCCCGGACCCTGCTGTCCTCGAATGGAACGGCAGAATTCGGAAACGAAGAATCCGGCTTTCAGGGCCTCGCGAAAGGCCCAGCGCGTGGCCTCGCGCCACTCTTGCGCCAATCCCATATCCGCGCGCTCGACCGCCAGAATGTCGCCGGGAATTTCGATGCTTACGCGCTGCCGCGACAATGATTCCGCCAGATCGGCGCGTCCCGGCCTGCCGCTGGGATCGAAGCGCACGAGCGGAGCCAGCAGCTTCATGGCGTCGAGCGTTTCCACCCGCGCATTTTTGCCCGCTATCCGATCGCGCACCCGGCGCGAATTCAGCACCCAGCGCACCCAGAGCCGGTCGGTCCCGTTGCGATGAAGCATGCTGGAAGTTTGCGGGCCGTAGAAATCTACCTTATAAGTGTCGGAGACCACGCCCAGCTTGGAAAAATTGAAATGGGCGTTGCGACTCTGCAGCGGATCGTAGGTCCATGTCATTTCATGAATGTCCATGGCCATGGCCCGCTCACGCTGCGCGTGTTTCAATCGCGCGCCCAGATCCAGATGGCGATAGGCATCCAGCACCGCGAGCATATGCGAGTGAATCGTCGTTTGCCCGTGCTCGCGGCCGAGGAATCCGAAGGCGAAGCCGACTAATTTATCTCTATCCCTGTCGTCTTCGGTCTTGTCGTTTTTGTCCAAGGCGGAGGTTTTGTCAAAGGCGCCAATGAAAATATTGCCGGCCGCTTTGCAGGCGATGGCGAGCGTCAGGGGCACGGTATCGTCGTCCGACATGCCCCAGACTTCTTTCTCCACCGCTTTCAACTGGCTGAGGTCGTCGATGCTCTTGAGGTCGCGAATGCTAATCTGCTGGGGGGCGCCGCGGGACGTCGACGTCATGGACGGGACCTTCGCGCGCTTCCGTGTTTTGGGCGTGATCTTGCTATGACAATCTGTATGACAATCTGCATGACAATCTTCGCGCTGAATTGGCGCTGGAGAAACTCTCGTGTATAGCACCGGCGGCTTGCTTGTCAACAGCAATCCACTGGGGCAGTGGCGCGGTTTGAAAATTGCCGTCCCTCAGCGGCTAAAACCTTATTCAAAATAGTGCAGTTACCGCAGCGGTGAACCGCTGCGCCACCCAAAATCAAGTACAACACCGACTTTTTCCGCAGTCTTCCCGCAGACTGCTATGGTGGATGGAAGACGTTTGCACAGCTTTGCTCGTCTTGGACGGGCGAGGGCGCCCGTCTCTCCACAAGAACTACTTGTGAACACTTGCTGCGCATTCCTTGCATCCTACTCTGCATGCTACCCTCGAATCGGAGACGAATATTACCGTGAAACCGATTACCAAGCTCCTGTATCCGGTGGTTCTCGTTGTGCTGGGAAATTCCTTGCTGCTGGCCGCCGAGCGCGGCACTCTCGTTCGCGAGGCGGTTATCTATCTGTCTCCTGACACAACTTCCAACAAGCTCTCTCAAGTGGAACGCGGACAGGAACTGATTCTTCTCGAAAAGAGTCCCCACTGGCTGCACGTCGAAGCGTTGCTCAGCTCTAAGACCGTGGACCCGGCTTTCGTTTTGGAGGAAGACGACGAGGGGAAGACGATCAGTGGCTGGGTCGTCGATACCGGAGTCGTCTGGGCATCTACTGCCAACGGCGACCGCATCCTGTTTGGCGCAGCCGTCGATTCTGAAGACGAAGCCAGCCGGCGCCATGGACGCCGCGGTGCGGCCCAGGACGCTTTGCGCCTTTATCGCCGCGTTTACGATATCTTTCCCACCGCTCCGAATGCCGGCGAAGCGCTATACCGCGCGGCCGACATTCGATGGCAGATCGAAAAATCAGACATGCTGTCGCGGCCCTCGGCACGCCAGAAGGAAGCCTACCTTCGCGAAGGCATTAACGAGGAGTCCATGAGGCTAGTGATGAAGAAATTTCCTGACAGCAAGTGGGCTCAGCTCGCCGCGTTTCATCTGATCGACAACAAACTTTGCGGAGACTGGCAGGGTTCTTCCAAATGTCCCGACAAGGAAGCCGAGATGTACGAAAAATATGTAAAGGAACACCCCGAATCTCCTGCCGCTCCGGAAGCGCTATACGACGCCGCTTATCGCCGATCCGCTCTGATCGAGATTTACAAGACGGAAGAACAGCCGAAGAAATCCGAGCAGTCAAAAGGGCTGGCTATTTCACTGGCTCAGCAGTTAATCTCGCAATATTCGCAAAGCGACTGGTCGGCTCGCGGACAGATGCTGCTGTTTCTGATTCAGCAAGAAGTACCTACGTATGGAAACGCGATTCAGTGACCGACTCAGTGACGCGGGGAGCGGGCCAGCAAATTTTATGGCTGCGAACTGACCTCGAGCAGCAGATGATCGTTGAACTCGGCCGGCAGTTTCGCCACACCGTTGGCCGCGGCGTTGACCGCGCCAAGATCCCGGGCTTCGCTGTAGTCACGCACGCGATACCTGCCCGGCTTCAACCCGCGCAGTTCGACTTCGCCCTTCCAGCCTGACGATGCGAAGAACGCGTAATACATTTTGCCGTCTTTCGCGATCGCATAAGCTTCGGGCGAGTCGTATCCGGTAACGTAAAGGTCCTTGAACTCGCCCTTCGAAAGCATCTTTTCGTTATACAAACCGATCCACTTCTTCCAACGCTCTTCTTTCGCGGGGGTGAGATTGACGTCCTTGAATTTGGGGCCGGGATCGGGCCACACGAACTTGGTTCCGACCACGCCTCCAGCGCCAATTGTGGAAGCGAAATCGTCTCCGTGTTCTCTCCAGTCGTCTTTACCTACTTTGGTCATCGCCGACAGTTCGACGTGATCGCCATAGACGGCGGATTCGGGGCCGAGCAAAGCTTTGTACATTTTGATCCGCCGCCGGACTTGCACGGCTCCCACCGGATCGGCGGTGACCGCCTGATCCATGAACGGCAACCATGCCAGCGAAGGCGGAGTACCACAGGGACAGGACTGGGTTACGCTTTGCGGCTTGATGGCGCGGGTTGTCTGAAAAATTTCCTTGTAGATGTCGCCCATCGCATTCACCGAATCCTGCGGCGATTTGTGATGATGCGCGGGGTTGTAGCAGGCAGGAACGCTATAGATATTGTCGAGCTTGCTGCCGTCGAATCCCCAGTCGCGAATGAATTTCTCGGTCAGCAGCCTGTGATAGGCGCGGACCTCGGGCACCGCGGGACACAGCGCCGCCAGGCCGCGCGTCATGTGCGCGTGCTTGCCGTCTTTGTCGAGGATCAGCCACTCGGGATGCTCCTGCACGATTTTCGAAACCGCGTACTTGTGCGATTCATATTTTCCCTCACCATCTTCGACCCCGAGCGGCAGCCACCATAATTGAGCCAGCATGCCTTGCTTGTGGAAGTCGACCACCATTTTCTTAATGGAGTCTCCCGGAAAAGTATCGGGGCGCGGATTCCAGTCGCCATAAACGTCGAACCAGCGATCGTCGAGCGTCACCCACTTGATGCCCATTTCTTTCAGCTTTGGAATTGTGCCCAACATCTGCGCCGGCGTAACGTCGGCCTCGTATCCCCAGCCGCACCAGCTCACGTTGTAAGCTTCGCTCGATGGCTTGGGGAGTTCCCAGCCTTCTTTCTGCAACACGCTTGACCAGATCCGCAGCGGCTCATAAAAATCGCCTGCAAAAACGGAGACGAAACTGCGCGGAGTGGAGTACGTATCGCCGGGCTTCAGGGTGATGTTGGCAGGGTAATCCACTTCGGCATTCACGCGTCCGTCGGCAGCGACTTTTGCCGGGATGGCTGCAACGATTGGAAGCGTCTCCACGTGACCGACTGCTTCACCGACTTGCTTTGTCCAGAAAGCTACTACGGGAATGCCGCCACCATAGCCGCCTTTGACCATTTCTCCCATTTCGTTGGGCTGGGAAAAAGCGGGGGTCAGCTTCACGACGTCGTCTTTTCCCCAGTCGTAGCTTGAGCCGTGAAACGACCACATTTGCCAGGGAAGCGCCTTCGCGTCGGCGAGCTTCGCATTCAGCCGGCGCCGCTGATTCACACTTTTATCGATGACTACTTCGCCAGCGCCAGTGTTCTTGTATTCCACCGCGCTCAGCAGAATGTTCGGGAAGTTGTCGTAAACTTCGAGCGCCAGCACACGTTGCAATTCCGTTCCCGATGGCCCTAGCGGGCGCGCTGGAATCTCCACCCGCTTGCCGGCTCCCATCTTGCCGATTGCTTCATGCACTTGCGCCTGCTGGAAATCGAGGGTGAAGTGCACATCTTTGCCTGCCACCTTCACAAAATCGCTGTCGGCGGGAGCGCCGACATAGGGCTCGTCCAGCGACAACCTTTGGCCATCTTTGAGCAGAAACGCCTGCACATAACCGTCTGGCGTCACCTGAAATTCGGCGGTGCTGGTGGTCAGCACCACCGGGCCGCCGTCCTTCACGTCAACGTTGATGGCGGAAGGCTGGGTCGGTATGGGCTTGGGGCTCGCGGTCTTCAGAGATAGTTGCAGCGGCGATTTTGGCAACTTCGAACAAGCCAACATCAGCGTAAGAACGCTCATCGTGGCGATAAGGACAATCCCGTGTCTGCGAACCATCATGAGCCTCCAAGGTGTGCAACCGCGTTTCCGTCGGCTGGCAGCTTGCGAAAAACGTTTCTAAGCGAAAGCCGCGCCTCAGCGGCTAAAGCCGTATCTAAAATAGTGCAATTACCGCAGCGGTGAACCGCTGCGCCACCCAAAATCAAGTGCAGCCCGCCGTTTTCCGGAACCTGCAAGGAACAAAAATACGCAGTTGACAAAAGCTACAAAACGAAAGTAAAAGTAATAGTTCGTAATATACACCGAAAGCTTGCAGTCACAATCCCCGAAGTTTCGCGAGGCCGAACCAGGCTTGGCGAACATTCGGGCTCAACGCCCAGGAGCATCGCCATGCCCGTCCGCCTCGCTCGCTCGCACACTCTCTCGTCGGCCCTATTTTTTCCTGTCTTCCTTGCGTTTATGTTCTTTGCGCCGGCCGCACCACTGTGGGCGCAAAAAGATGCCGGAGCTATTGTAGGCCTGGTGCGCGACTCGAGCGGCGCGGTGGTCGCGGGAGCGAAGGTCACCGTGACCGATGTCGATCGCGGCATTGCGGTGTCCCTTTCCACCAACGATCGAGGGGAATATGTCGCGAGTCCGCTTAAGATCGGCCGTTACACAGTCACGGTCGAGAAGCAGGGATTCAAGAAGGCGGTGGCTGAACCGGTGCAAGTGAACATACAGGATCGCGTGGGCGTGGACCTGAATCTGCAGCCTGGCATGGCAACCGAAGTCGTGACAGTTTCGAGCGAACGTCCGCAGTTGGAGACTGAGACCTCTGAACTCGGCCAAGTGGTGGACGCGAAGCGCATCAACGCGCTTCCGTTGAACGGACGCAATTATGCGCAACTCGCTTTGCTTGGCGTGGGCGTGGCTGCCGCCGAGCCCGGATCGCGCGTCGAAACTACATACGGCTTCAGCGCCAACGGTGCGCGCTCTCTGCAAAATAATTTTTTGCTGGACGGAATCGACAACAATGCGAATCTGGGCGACGTCCTCAATGGCGCGGCCTATGTGGTGCAACCTGCGGTCGACGCCATCGCCGAGTTCAAGGTCGAAACCAACTCCTATACCGCCGAATTCGGGCGCGGCAACGGAGCCATCATGAACGCCGTCATCAAGTCGGGCACCAACCAGATCCACGGCGACCTGTGGGAGTATCTGCGCAACGACAAACTGGACGCCACCAATGCGTTCGACATCTTCGGACGGCAACCCTACAAGCAGAATCAGTTTGGATTTACGCTGGGTGGGCCCGTCATCAAGAATAAAATGTTTTTTTTCGGGGACTACGAAGGCCTCCGCATTCGCCAGGCGCTGCCGCAGTTGTCGACGGTTCCGACGCCAGCCGAAGTGGGCGGCGATTTTTCGGCGTTCCTGCAGACCAGCTCGCCGACGGGCGTGGTGGACTGCAGCGGGAACCCGACTTACGAGGGAGAGATTTTTACTCCGGTGCTGGCGCAGAGTAATTCGCCCTACAATGGCGGACTTTGCAGCGTCCCCATCGGGACCACCGCCGGCGGGCAGCCGACTAACATCTTCACGGGCAACAGTGGCACCAATACTCCGATCGATCCGCTGGCCCAGGAACTGGCTAATTTGTTTCCCGCGCCTAATAGCACTCTGCCGGGCGGCAACTACCTGGCCGATCCGGAACGGAGCGAAACCGAGAACAAGTTTGACATTCGCATCGACCAGACGATCAGCAGCAAGGACAATTTTTTCACCCGCTTCAGCTATGGCAACGACACGAATTTCCTTCCGTCACCTTTCAACAATGTGCTCGATGGCGGGAGCTTTCAGGATGGCACGAGCAATAATACGGCCGAGGGCCTGGCGGCGAGTGAGATACACACATTTCGCAACAACCTGATCAACGAATTCCGGTTCGGCTTCAATCACCTCGGCTCGCATCGTTACAATCTGTATTCCAACGAAAACGTTTCGGCGCAGCTCCCCATTCCGTTCCCTGGAGTTCCGTTCGAAGCGGGCCAGAGCATCGGCGGCCTACCCTCTCTGAGCTTCGGTGACGGCACCGCGACCATTGGCGCCTCGGAATACCTGCCCGCCATCGAACACCAGCACAGCTATGTTTTTACCGACAATCTGAGCTGGACCCGCGGGCGCCATGCGGCGAAGTTCGGCACCGAATTGCGCTTCGAACAGTTCACCATACTCGAGCCGGCCGCCGCTCGTGGCGCAATGGACTTTGGCGGAAACTTCCTCATCAACGACAACCTCGCCGACCCCGGGACGGGCGGGGAGGCCTTCGCCACTTTTATGCAGGGCATCAGCGACGGCGGATCCATTACCAGTGTGACCCCCAACATCATTTATAACCGCCAGATTTATGCGGTCTATGCTCTCGACGATTTCAAAGTAACTCCGAAGCTGACTCTGAACCTGGGGCTGCGCTACGAACTGTTCACTACGATCAAAGAAGCGAATAACAATCAGGACACTTTCGATTTCAGCTCACTCTCGCTGCTTGCTCCCAGTGGACAGAACCGGCAATTGACGCCCACGCTCGGCACTGAGCTTGCGATTCAGAATAACGGCTCGCCGGGACTCATCAGTCCGGACCTGAACAATTTCGCGCCCCGCATTGGACTGGCTTACCAATTGTCGGACAAGCTCGTGCTGCGCAGCGGGTACGGCGTCTTTTATGGCGGGCAGGAAAACGGCCCCTTCTCAAACCCGAGCCCGGGCTTCAATCCTCCTTTTTTGTCTTCGGAGGCATATAACACACCCTGCGCCGGACCATCCGCGAATCCTAACTCCGGTCAGCTCGATTGCTCGATCTCGGCAGCGAACAATGGCGGCTTGGCGCTCAATCAGCTACAGGCGGGATTTCCCAATAATGTCACTACCGGGCTTAGCCCGCTCGCCGATCCAAACGCAACGGAACTTTACTCGCTTGATCCGCATCTGGTGACACCCTACACGCAGCAGTGGCACCTGGGTCTGGAGTATCAATTACTGGCCGACACGGTTCTCGAGGTTTCGTATGCGGGCTCTCGCGGCTTGAAGCTCTTCGCTTTTTACAACGGCAATGAGGCGGTTCCCGTGCTCGGGACAGACTCGCTTCCGACGGCGCCGCGGCGTCCGGCCAATGATGAAGCTCCGGGCGGCACCGGCCCCTGCACTCTGGCGGATGGAGGAGCCAATTGCAACCCGGCGCTGGATGTGGCGATCGACACCTTTCGCTCGAATGCGCAATCGAATTACAACTCGCTGCAGGTTCGCCTGGAGAAACGCTACTCTCATGGACTGCAGTACGAAGCGGCTTACACCTTCGCGCACGCTCTCGATACAGCATCGAGCGCCAGCCTGGGATCGGTGAACAACGGAGATTTCCAGGACCAGCGCTTTCCGAACCAGAATTATGGCAATGCCGACTTCGATGTGCGTCAGCGCTTCGTTTTCAGCTATGTCTACGACTTGCCCTTCGGCCACGGACGCGCGTTTGGCAAAGACGTTCCGGGCGTCGTGAATCAGATCATTGGCGACTGGCAAACGACCGGCGTCTTTTCCGCCGCGACCGGGAATTACTACACCGCCACCGACATCAACGATATCTCCGGCGGAGATTGCGGCGGCACGGTTGGGTATTATTGCTCGCGCCCCAATCGGGTTGGCAATCCCAACGCCAAGCCGTGCATTCCGGGAACGCTGTTTAACACGTGCGCATTTGCGGACAACACGGTCCTGGGAACATTCGGCAACGCGGGACGCAATATCATCGAGGGCCCGGGATACAAGACCTGGGACACGTCTCTGGTGAAACAATTCAGCATCAGCGAACAAAAGCATCTGGAATTCCGGGCGGAATTTTTCAACATACTCAACCATGTAAATTATCTGTTTGGGCAGTTTGGCGCGATCAGCGCGGAGCCAACGCCGCTGGAACTGAATCCGTTTATTCCCACCAGCCAGAGCACCTTTGGATACCCACTGGCGGCGCGCGCGCCGCGACAAATCCAAGTCGCGCTAAAGTTTTATTTCTGAGAGGAGATCTGGCGCCAGCGTAAATCGACACATTATGCCTTCGAACGGTCTGCTTAACGAAGAACGCCGACGTGAAATCCTTGGAGTGCTGCACCGCGATGGGCGTGTGCTGGTCAAGGATCTGGCGCGGCATTTTCGTATTTCGCAGATCACTGTCCGGAAAGATCTGGAGTTTCTTGACGGTCAGGGAGTCATCCAGCGTACTCACGGCGGAGCTTTACCGGTGCAAGCCGGGGCGCTGCTGGATCCAACGCTGCGCGAAAAAGAGAAGCTGCACCGAAAGCAGAAGACGCAGATTGCCCTGGCCGCAGCTCGCCTGGTGGAAGAGGGCCAGTCGGTGCTGCTCGATTCCGGAACAACGACGACGGCCATTGCACGGGCCCTGAAGCACATGGTGGGGCTCACGGTGATCACGAACGCGATCAACATTGCGGCAGAGTTGGCGGGCACGCAAATTGAAGTGATACTGACGGGAGGCGTGCTGCGCAAGAATTCTTTTTCCCTGGTCGGCCCTCTGGCCGAGCGAGCGCTGCGTCAACTCAGCGCCGACGTCCTGTTTCTCGGCGTCGATGGCTTCGATACCAAGGCGGGCCTGTTCACTCCGAATTTATTGGAGTCGGAAGTGAATCGGGCCATGGTCGAAATTGCCCGCAGGACGATTGCGGTGTGCGACTCGAGTAAGTTCGGACGTCGGAGCCTGTGCAATATCATGCCAGTTACGGCGGTCCATGAGGTGATCACCGACAAGCAGATTCCGAAATCAGATTTGAACGCGCTGAAAGAAGCGGGAGTAAAAGTTACGTTAGTATAGGCGGAGTCAGACAGAGGCGGAGTCAGATTGATCCAATGAAATCGGCGGAAGTAACAGACCAAGGGCAACACACACTGAACGAGATCTTTTCCCAGCCCCGGTGCTGGAGCACGTGTCTGGCAAACCTTGCGACCAGCGCGGAGCTTCAGGCGGCCGTCCAAATGGCGCGGCCAGGAGCGGAGTGGATCTTTGTGGGCTGTGGAACGAGTTACTATCTGGCGCAGGCCGCGGCGTCGACCTTCAACTATCTCAATCTGCCCGCCCGGGCCGTCCCGGCTTCGGATCTGCTGATGTATCCCCGACTAACTCTGCGTGCTGGAGGAAACTATGTTCCGGTTGTGATTTCGCGCTCCGGCCGTACTTCGGAGGCCGTCCGCGCGGCGCAGATGCTGGAGAAAGATTACAATTTTCGCACCATCGCCATCACCTGCGCTAACAGTCAACCGCTGGAAGCGGCATGCAGCGTGACACTCAAGCTTCTCGATGCCGACGAACAGAGCACGGTTATGACGCGATCATTCACATCGATGCTGCTGGGCCAGCAATACCTTGCGGCCACGGTATCGGGTAATGATGGTTTTCGTCGTGCGTTACTCGAGCTGCCGCAGCAGGTGGAATCGCTTCTGGAGGACAATTCGCAGCGGCTGCGGAAGTTTGTCGAGGCTCGCACTTTTTCGGATTTTGTCTTCCTGGCGCAAGGCCCACTATTCGGCATTGCATCGGAGTGCATGTTGAAGGTGACCGAATCCTCGTGTTCTTATGCCCAGGTATTTCATTCTCTCGAGTTTCGCCACGGGCCGAAAACGGTCGCCGGTCCGGAGGTGCTGATCACATTCGTTATGTCGGAAACTTCTTATGACGCGGAAGTGGAGTTGCTGGAAGAGATGAAAGCTCTGGGCGCGGCCACTCTGGTGATTGCGAATCGCGTCGACAGCCGCATTCAGCGCGCCGCTGACTTTGCCATCGAACTCGGGCTGCGCGTGCCGGAATACGCGCGCCCCGCGGCTTTTGTCATCTGGGGTCAACTGTACGGGGCCTACTACGGGCTCAAGAAGGGGCTCAATCCCGACTCGCCGAAGAACCTGACTCGGGTGGTTGAACTCAGTAACTAGCATTCAGCGAAAACGCAAACAATAATTGTTTCATGTCCAAGCTTGATATCGCGATTGTCGGAGAGATCAATCTTGATTTGATTCTCTACGGCTTACCGGAAGACCTGCCCACCGAACGCGAACTGCTGGCTAGCGGCTTTGCCATCACGCTGGGCAGTTCCTCGGCCATTCTGGCGCATAATCTTGCCGCTCTTGGCTGTCGCGTCGGGTTCGTCACCAAGGTGGGCGACGACTCTTTCGGAGCCCTCGCGCTGGAGCGCCTGCGTGAACGCGGGGTGGACTTGACCGGCATCGCGCATGGCGCGACGTCGGGCGTGACGCTCATTCTGCCCCACGGAGTACGGCGCCACATTCTCACCTATCCGGGCACGATCTCTGAGTTACGTTTTGAGGATCTGGACCTTGATTACCTGGCATCCGCTCGCCACTTTCATATGTCGTCGCTGTTTCTGCAACGTGAACTGCTGCCGCATGTGCCGGAACTTTTTCGGCGGATGAAATCCGCCGGGCTGAGCACCTCGCTCGACACTAACGACGATCCCGGGGAGCGGTGGGACGGGGTCGACGAGATACTGCCTTACGTGGATATTCTGTTGCCGAACGAGCGTGAAGCTATGAAGATGTCGGGCGCAGAGGACCTGGAAAGCGCGCTCTCGCGGCTGGCACAAAAGGTCGAAACGGTGGTGGTCAAAACGGGCGCCAGCGGGGCGGTTGCGGTTCGAGGCGGCCGCCGATTCAACGCGCCTGCCGTGCCGGTAACGGTCATCGACCCGGTGGGCGCAGGGGACAGCTTCGACGCCGGGTTCCTCTACCAATTTCTGCGCGGAGCGGATCTCACGAGATGCCTGGCGTATGGAAACCTTTGCGGAGCATTTTCCACGACCGGTTGCGGCGGCACGGAAGCGTTCCGCGACGCTGGCCGAATGCGAGAGTTTCTGCGCCGGCACGACACCAGCAATCAGGAGCAATAAGGCTTGGGGCACTTGAGGGGCTGGATTTTCAGGGATGATACTAAGTTCAATCGGCGCGGGGACGCTACTTGGATTGAGCGTTTGAAGTTCGCGACATGGCGGTAAATTCCCGATGCTGGCTCACCGCTTCAACCGCCTCCACCAGATCCCGCGCAAGATTGGATTTCACGACGTACCCTCGAGCGCCTGCAGCCAATGCCTCGCGCATCATCTGCGGAGAATCATGTTGCGTAACGAACAAGACCTCGAGCTCGGGATTTTTCTTCTTGATTATCCGGCAAGCTTCGATGCCATTCATCTTAGGCATGGTGACATCCAACACCACCACGTCAGGGCGCAAAGTGCCAACTTTTTCCACGGCTTCAATACCGTCCGAGGCTTCATCCACTACTTCCATCTCGGATCGCCCCTGCAATAAAGTTTTGAGCCCTTGCCTAACGACGGGATGATCATCGACCAGCAGAATGCGGACGGCCATAAACGGTTTCCGATTTCATTCAGCAGCCACTCGCAGAGTACGGTCCGCGCGTGTTACAGGATGCTGCAATTCCAGCCGCAGCCGGGAAACATTTTCCATGTCAACCATCAAGCAAGTTAGCACAGTTTTTGGGTTGGCCCATACAGGGAATCCTGTATTCAGGGAGATTCAGCACATGAAGCACGACATTTTTTCAAGTTAGGAGCCGCTTATAAGTAGGCCCGCTCGCGCTGGCGAATTGCCTTATAGCGCTCAAAGGCTCTTTGGTCGTCCTCCAGACCCAACATTGAACGAAGCGTGCAGCCGCGAAAGGTATGGGCAAACATTTCGCCAGCGTGACGGACGACGAACCAGGGGTCATGCCAAAGAGCCGCCGGCATATGGCGAATCTTCATCCAGCGCTCCGCTTTCCAGCGCATGAACTCGACTTCCTGCGCCGGCACGTGCTCGGTGCGCACCACGGCGGTTGTACCGTCATACTCCTCCAGTCGTTCATTCGCGATCAACCCGCGTTCACGGAATTGCCGGGTCATCGGTGTGCCCGGATAGGGCGTGGGGTGCTGGATGTATGGCCAATCCACATAACCGCGGGCGAATTCGAGGTTGGCTTCGATGGACTCGCGGGTATCGTCAGGGCTGCCGACGATCAATCCTCCGACCACATACATCTGATTTCGATGCAGCCAGTCAATGGCCTGCAAGGTAGCATTGCCGGTGTTAGCGCCTTTTTTCCGCGTCGTGTTCTTGGCTGCGGCGCGCAAGAATTGCAGATCGCCTTCGAGAATATTTTCGATCCCCAGGAAAACATATCGGAAACCGGCGCGGCGCATCAGAGGGGCGAGAGTCTCGCCGTGGGTGGCGATGGGCGAGGTCATGGCCTGCACGAAGTAATCCAGCTTATTCAGTGCTGCCTTGATGATGGCCTTGCACAACTCTTCGAAGCGACGCACGTTCAGCGTAATGTTGTCGTCTACCAGGAAGATCGTCCTGGCTCCGTGGTCGCGGGCGTCGGTTATGTCACGCAGGACGCGATCAAAGGAATAGGTGTGAAAGTTGCGGCCACGCATTTCGATGATGGAGCAAAAACTGCAGTCATAGGTGCAGCCGCGCGAAGTCTCGACCACATCGACCTGGCGGCCGAGCAGGGTGTAGCCCTGAAGGACGCGAGCGGCGCGATTGGGCAGGCGGATGTCATCCCCTTCCAGTCGATGCACGGGCCGAGGCGGGTTGTGCAGCCAACGGCCGTCGGCGCGATGCGAAAGGCCGGCGATACTTTCGAAGCCTCCGCCCTTCTCTAAGGCGCGCAGGAGTTCGCGAAATGTGACTTCGCCTTCACCGCGCACGATGTAGTCGACGCCGATTCCTTCGTAGGCGTCGGCGGCAAGGCTGGGGTCATAACCACCCACGACTACTTTCACATCGGGCTTGAGGGAGCGTGCCAGAGCGATGATTCGCTCAGCGGTGCGGCGTTGAAAGGTCATCACGGAGAGCCCGAGCACGTCCGGATTGAAGCTGCGAAACAGCTGATCGACCGTCTGCTGCACTTGATCATGGCGGAGGATGAGATCGGCAACAGCTACGCGGTGGTGCTCATCCACATTGCCGGCCAACGAGGTCAGGGCGCCATTGGGCATGCGGACCGCGACCGGAGGCATGTGCTCGAAAGAATCCGGCATGGAGAGCAGAAGGACGTTCATTAAAGCTTTCCTCCCGTGTTGCAAAGGCCGTGTTTCGAAAGCCTTGTCGCAAAGACCGGTGGGGCGCCCGAAAATCACGTCAATGACGAAATCGTACGCCTGCGTGCGGCACCTCCGCAACGGCGAAGGCTTGCTGATCGTGATTCCACACGTCGTGATTCCACACCTGGAGAGTGGAGGTCAGGAGATCCGGCCTTCGCGGTCACAGCGAAGGCCGGATGGGCTTAAGCGGCCGCTTCCCTGCTTTGCTTGATGAACGCGAGCAAGTCGGCATTGATCTGGTCGGCGTTGGTTGTGGGCATTCCATGCGGAAAACCTGGATATACCTTCAACTGGGCATTCTTGACGATCTTCGCGGACATCAGGCCGGACGCAGCAATCGGCACGATCTGATCGTCGTCGCCATGAAGGATGAGGGTTGGCACATCGAACTTCTTGAGGTCCTCGGTAAAGTCCGTCTCCGAGAAAGCCTTGATGCAGTCGTAGTGCGCCTTCATTCCTCCAATCATGCCCTGCAACCACCAGTGCTCCCGGATGCCTTCCGAAATTTTGGCGCCGGGCCGGTTGTAGCCGTAGAAGGGCAGCGTAATGTCCCGGTAAAACTGCGGCCGATTTGCCGCGAGCGCGGTTCGGAGGCCGTCGAAGACGGAGATCGGCGAGCCAGCGGGATTCTTGTCCGTCTTCACCATCAGCGGCGGCACCGAACTGATCAGCACGGCCATGCCGACGCGTCGCGAGCCGTGCCGCCCAATGTAACGGGCCACTTCTCCGCCGCCGGTGGAATGACCGATATGGATCGCGTTTTTCAGGTCAAGTTTATCGGTGAGGGCGGCGAGATCGTCGGCGTAGGTGTCCATGTCGTTGCCGTCCCACGTTTGAGTGGAACGGCCGTGCCCTCGCCGGTCATGCGCGATGACTCGATAGCCGAGCTGGCCGAAGAACAACATCTGTCCGTCCCAGTCGTCGGCGGTCAGCGGCCATCCGTGACTGAACACTATGGGCTGGCCCTTACCCCAGTCCTTGTAATAAATGTGCGTGCCATCTTTCAGGGTGATAGTGGGCATAGCTTTTTCTCCTTCGTTTGCGATTTCGTGGCTCTGCGAAATATGGTTCTGCGCAATCCGGACTAGCGACGCTTGCGCAGGGTGCGTGCTTTTGGACCACTGCTAAGGTCCGGAACTTCTTCGCCGAGGGCCGTGGCCAAATCGATCTGATGATCCTGTTCCTGCATGAGGATCTGGCGAATCTGTTCGGCCATCGCGAATTCTCCGAGGGTTTCACATTGCCGGATGCGATCGCGGTAATTGCGGATGGTTTCGTTTTCGTTATCGAGATCGTAGCGGAGCATGTCTTTCGCATTTTTCGATGTGCGTACCGGTTTAGGAGTGACCACCGGCATTTTGCCGAGATAGTCGATCTGCCGCGAGAGGATCAGGGCATGATCGAGCTCCTGCTTGGCGTGGATTTCGAGCTGGGCGGCGATGTCCATGTATTGGGCGCCGCTGAGCACCTGGGAGTAGACGACGTAGGCGATGATGGCTTGATATTCGCGGGAAAGGTCTTCGTTCAGCAGTTCCGCGAGGCGGTCGCGGGAAATTTCGTATTCGTTTACGGCGGGTTTAGGCTCAGCCATTTGATTGCTCCTTTGCATTGAAGTCCAAATCTGGAATTTCAATCACGCGCGTTCGATGCGATTTTCCAACGCCCCGCGCTTGATGATGGGTTGCGTGAGTGGACGTGGAAGGGATTAGGGTAACATTTTTTGCGATGACGATGGAGAGACGGGCGCTTGGCCCGTCCCAGGCCGGACGGGGACGTCCGGTTCTTCCCCGACATTGGGGCGGTGAGCGGCTCCTCGGCACTGAAGACGCCCTCAAACGACGGATTGTGGGTGCACTGTCCGTGTGGCGGGGACATTCTTGTCTGCGCGGCCAGCGATTCCACTGCACGCACGCGGACAAGAGTGTCCGCGCCACACGAAACACCGTCTTGACAATATTCGTTATAACGACTATATTTCAGTCCGGATGAAGAGAAACGTCAAGTCACGTGAAAGCGGGCGACGTGTCGGCGGTCCCGAGGAGGCGGCATTCCTGGACCTGCTGCGCACCACCGACATGCTGTCGCGGGAGTTGTTCCCTGTTCTCAAGGGCGCGAATCTCTCCGCGACGCAGTACAACGTGCTCCGAATCCTGCGCGGCGCGCCGGAGGGGCTTCCCTGCGGGGAGATCGCCGGTCGAATGATTACCCGAGATCCGGACGTCACTCGCCTGCTGGACCGACTGGAAAAGCGCGAACTGATCTCGCGCTGCCGCGAAACCACAGATCGGCGAACTGTAATGGTCCGGATCACTGCGGAAGGCCTGAAGGGCCTGGCCCGGCTCGACGAACCGGTGCAGGCGGCCCATCGCAAACAATTAGGCCATCTGGGGCGGGAACGACTCCGGGCCTTGACCGAATTATTGCGGGTTGCCCGCAGCCGCGTGGCCTGATTTTATTTGCTCCAATACTTGTTGCAACGATTATTGGTGTAACGCATCTAATCAGCTGGAATGGAAAATCAACCGGAAAGGAAACCTGCTATGAGCACATTGACAAAGCCGCACACCGCAACCACCAAATCCTCGACCACTACCTGGAACATCGACCCCGTCCACTCGACGGCCGAGTTCAAAGTCAAGCACATGATGATTTCCAACGTGAAGGGGCAGTTCGCCGTCGTCAAGGGCGCCCTGGCTCTGGACGAAAATGGCATCACCAATTCCCGTGTAGAAGCCTCAATTGACGCGGATTCCATCAACACTCGCGATCCCCAGCGCGACGCACATCTCAAAAGCGCTGACTTTTTCGATGTGGAGAGGTTTCCGACGCTGTCCTTCAAATCAACCCATATAAGCCGCGTCAATGACGGAGAGCTGGCGGCAGAAGGTGATTTGACCATTCACGGTGAAACCCGCAAGGTGGTGTTTACGGTGGAGGGACCGACGTCGCCGGCCAAAGATCCCTGGGGGAATACGCGTCTGGGGCTGTCGGCGACCACGAAAATCAACCGTAAATATTTTGGGCTGACGTGGAACACCGCACTCAAGGCTGGTGGCATCCTGGTCGGCGACGAGGTTACTATCACGCTCGATGTCGAATTTGTGAAGGCCTGATAAATATACGTCCACGTCGCGCATCGAAAGGCGCGCTGCGCGACGTGGATAGAAAGAGGAAAGTTATGTCGCTCCGACCGGTTAGAGAGATCATTCAGACGAAGCCGACGATCGAAGGCGCCGGTGTGAAGCAGCAACGGGCCTTTGGTTTCGGCAAAACGAAGGACTTCGATCCTTTTTTACTGCTGGATGATTTTCGTAATGACAATCCGGACGATTACCTGAAGGGATTTCCGTGGCATCCACACCGCGGGATCGAGACCATCACGTACGTGCTTGCGGGCTCAGTCGAACACGGCGACAGCCTGGGCAACAGGGGAAAAATGGGGGCGGGCGATGTGCAGTGGATGACCGCCGGCAGCGGCATTCTCCACCAGGAGATGCCCAAGGGCGATCAGCACGGCCGCATGCACGGCTTCCAGCTCTGGGCCAACCTGCCTGCGTCGCTGAAGATGACCGACCCTCGCTATCAGGACATTCCGTCGAGTGCGATTCCTGAAGTCACGGACGATGATGGTACGCGGGTGCGGATTGTCTGCGGGGAATTCTGGGGCAAGAAGGGTCCGGTGGAAGGGGTTGCAGCGGATCCGAACTACCTCGATGTCTCGGTTCCGCCCGGCCAGCGAAAGCGGCTTAAGGTAGAGACCACGAGCACGGCCTTCGCCTATGTGTTCGCAGGCTCCGGCACATTCCGCGATGCATCGGATCCGCGCGCGGTGCTGACGGAGCAGGTGGCGAGACCGGATGCGCCGCCGGTTTACGACGCCGGCAATCACTCGCTGGTGCTGTTCGACCGCGGCGATGAGATCGTGGTGCAGGCAGGCGACGAGGGCATCCGCTTCCTGCTGGTGTCGGGCAAGCCCATTGAGGAGCCGGTGGCCTGGTACGGCCCGATCGTGATGAACACGCAGGAACAGCTTCGACAGGCCATCGACGAACTGCAAACGGGCGCCTTCATCAAGCATCGCTGAATGGCGCTGAATTATCGCGCTCAAGACGATTGGGCTCTGCGCAGATCGGCTGCGCAGGGCCCATGTTTCTTTTGGGCGCAGTGGCTCCCGCAGCTTGCGAAAAAGCTCGTCTCTGAGTGAAAGCCGCACCCCAGCGGCTAAAGCCTTATTTAAAATAGTGCAGTCACCGCAGCGGTGAACCGCCGCGCCACCCAAAATCAAGTGCAACACCGACTTTCTCCGCAGCCTGCCGGTATGCTCTAACGTCAAGCGACTAACGCGGAGACGAGAAGAGTGCAGCTATCCGTATTCATGACCTGGCCAAGTCGCTGCTGATCGTCGTTTGCTGTTTGATTTGTTGTTCGGTCGTTAGTTTTTAGTAAATACCGGATGCAGGGTATCGAGCGGCGGGCTAAGGCTGTCATAGAATCGGCTGCGTTCCGGGCTGCGGCCATCGCAGGTCGCGGCCATCGAAAATCGAGAGGAGAAATCTTTGAATCAACGATTTGGAAAAACAGCAGTGGCAGCCGTCGTCGCAGGGGCGCTTTTGTTATTCGTGGCAGCAGCACCTCGCGCGTACTCCGAAACCAAACAAGAGAAGTGCCAGCATGCCGTCGAGAAAGCGGAGGCAAGACTGGACCGAGCGATTCACGACAAGGGCGAGCACAGTCGCGACGCCGATGACCGGCGGCGAGATTTGAACGCCGAACGGCAACATTGCTGGGATGAGAATCACCAGTGGTGGAATGGCAAAGATCATCGGTGGGAGACTGAACATAATTGGGAGGAAGGTCACTAAGTCGGAACGGGGGCGGACGGGCGAGGGCGCCCGTCTCTCCACCGCTCTCTCAGTCTTTTACCAGCCACGCCAGAGCTTCCTCGCGGTCATTGAACATGGGGAAGTCGCGGCCGGAGAAGCTGCGCAGGGTCTCACGGAACTCCGAAGATAAGCTCTCAGCTCCTATCCATGCGGTTTTCTTGATATAAGGCTTGTCGAAGACGGCGGCTTCTTTCATGACCCGAACGGCATCCGCATCGAAGGTTGTTGCCGTAAAATCGGAGAATATCAAGACTGAACCGAGCGGCCGGGTGGTCACAACTTCTGGAAGTTCACGCAAGACCTTTTCTACTTCGCTAGCCGAACAGTGTGACAAATCTACAAGAAGAATCTGCTTTCCCTCGTGGGTGATGAATCGAATGCGGTGGGTCATGTCCAGCACTTCCGTTCTGGAAAGATAGAAGCTTGGCCCCTACTGCTGAAAGAATTCGGGCTCCGGTCGTGCTTCTTGGCTGTTACGGCGCCTGGTGACGAGTTTACATTTTAGCCCAACCCGATATTTTCAGTCCCTCGCAGGTTTGTTCTGCGTATTCCCTTCCCTGCTCCTTTTGCTCGTCGCTTCGCTAGCTGCCGGAATCCGAAGTGGGAGTCTTCTTTACGCGGAAGAAGTGGGTACGCTCGCTTTCATCGTTGGAAAACACCTGCAGCCGCGTGGTTTCACTCAATTTGAATTTGTAGGGATCCCCCGGGCGGCAGGGACAAAGCAATCTCTGCCATTCGGGCGCGCCGGCGACATTCTCGATATGCGCGCCGTTGCTATAGCTGAGCGCGCCTTTCTTCATGAGATATTGGGTGTGGCAGTTCGGGCATTCGACGTAAAGGCGTGTCGTGGACATCAGATGCGTTCCAACCCCGGTTTATTTGTCGCCAGCGTACGCGGCCCCGAAAATACTGTATGTATGGTATCGAACAATTCGGTATCCGGCCTCAACGACTAGTTGAGACAGCCCTCGTAAATCAAATCCCTCGATGCGAGGTATGGTGGTGGCCCCTTCTCGAAAAGCACGAGAAGGGGCGCACCCGCGAACTGCAAAACCAAGACGGATAGGATGTGGCGGGTCTTGGGGTGGTTGCTTACATAGTGCAGATCGACGTGCATACTTCGGCGGTGGACGAATTATCGATTTTTGAAGACTGGCATAGTGACGACGATGGATCCGACAGTACCCTTCGCCAGACAGAAAAGACGTTGAGCGCAAAGCGAGGTGCAATTTGCGAAGAGATTGGATGACGTTGGCATCGCTCGTTGTAGCAGTGGTCGTCGCAGTGGTTCTGATGCCTGCGGGATCACGAGCGCAGTGGAAGACTCATTGGACTTACGATGGGGCCACCGGAGCCGAACATTGGGGTGAACTCGATCCGGCCTATGCCGCCTGCAGCGCAGGCAAGGAACAATCTCCGATCGACATTCGAAGTGCGGAGAAAGTTGAGCTGCCCGCCCTGCGATTCGAATACAAAAGCGGCCCGCTCAAATATTTGATTAACAACGGCTACACGATCCGGGTGAACTATCATGACGCCCCGGGCAGCGGGAACTTTCTGATTGTGGGAGACGAACGCTACCAACTGACGCAATTCCACTTTCATCACCCGAGCGAAGAGTACGTTCACGGCAAGCCCTACGATATGGAGGTGCACTTGATGCACCAATCCAGCGACGGGAAGGTTGCGGGAGTCACGGTCTTTCTGAAGGCAGGCAGCGCGAACGCCACCGTTCAAAAGCTTTGGCAACATATGCCGATGACCGAGGGCAAAGAGCAGGAGATTGCCGGAGTCGAGGTTAATCCCGCCGGCCTGCTGCCCCACGATACCGCGTATTACATGTACATGGGTTCACTCACGGCTCCGCCGTGCAGTGAGGGGGTACCGTGGTTTGTGCTGAAGACTCCGGTGGACATTTCGGCGGAGGAAATCAGCGCTTTCGCCAAGCTTTATCCGCACGATGTACGGCCGCTTCAGCCGCTGAATGGACGCGTCGTGAAGCAGAGTCAGTAAGGCTATGGTAGCGCGTCGCGGATTGGACAACATCGCTCGGACAATGTGAAAAGAGATCAAAATCCCCGCCCTGTCGCACAAAACGCGACAAGGACGGGGCACCTTCGAGAGTTGAGCCGAAAACGTCTGAGAGACAGATTTTCTCCCTCCTATGTAGGAAATTCCCGTAACTCGGGGATGTTACCCTTCGCATCTTGCACAAACGCGGTAACGGCACGCTTCGTGCTCCCAGATATCACAATCAGACATACAACTGGGAGGGATGATGCCAAGCGTCCGTATCGATAATGTGGGTGAGATGGCATTCATTGAATGCTCGGGCAGGTTTGTCCGCAATGAAGCTGCTTTCAAGTTACGGAAGGCGGTTACGTCGCAAACCGACGCCCGCATTGTAGTTTTGGACCTCACAGAAATGCACGCAATCGGCGGCGGCGGTATCGGTACGCTGGTGCTTCTGCAGGGATGGGCTAAGGATCACAATATCCAATTCGAGCTGTTCAATCCCTCGGGGCCGGTGCTGGATAAGCTGAAGCACGTTGATTTTGAGATTTCCACGCTGGAGTAGGTTTCTGAAGCGTCGGTGGTCGCTGGTCGTTTGTCGTTCGCGGTTCGTCATCGATCGCTGACGTCCGAGTACCAGCAAGCAACTGCCAACTAGGGATCGTCTTCCTCGGCGCATGAAGACGCGGCGAGCCGCGTCCCTACGGGATTGGTTCGGGGTGGACGGGCGGGGGTGCCCGTCTCTCGACCTCAAAGTCGGGTCACTCACTCCCTACTCGGTTCGCAGAGCTTCCATCGGTTCTACGGACGCCGCACGGCGAGCGGGAACGACGGAGGCCACGAGCGCAAGCAGGAGGATGGAGGCGGTCGCGAGCACGAGGACGATCGGATCCAGCGCATCGACCTGGAAGAGGAACGAGCGCAGCAGACGAGTGGCAAAGAGGGCGGCGATGACGCCGATGCCGCAGCCAGCCAGGCCGAGTTTGGCGCCGGAAATGAGAATCAGCCGCATGACGCTGGAGCGTTGCGAACCGAGGGCCAGGCGGATGGCCAACTCCTGCGTGCGCAATGCGGTGGAAAAAGCGATGACGCTATAAATGCCGAGCAGAGCCAGCAGGACGGCCGCACCGGCGAACGCGGAAATGAGCGAGGCGTTGAAACGGCGCGGCGCCTGTCCTTCCGAGACCACGCGATCCATGGATTCAACCTGGGTGAGCGGCAGTTGCGGGTCGATGGAGCGGACGACAGCACGGAGGGAGTCCGCCATTTGCTCGGGCGGCATCTGGCCGCGCAGCACGATGGAGCCACCCGTGCCCGTGAGCATGCCGGGAGGCGCAAATAATCCGGCACTGTCTCGCATTTGGCTGGAGGGAATGTAGATTTGCTGTTCGGTTGGCACATCGGCCGCAAGCTGTTTGACGTCGCCGATCTCTCCCACTACGGTCAGCCAGGGTAAATTCGCTTCCCTCGGGCCGCGGTGGAGACGTTTGCCGAGAGGGTCCTGTCTCGGCCAGCAGTGCTCAGCGAGGGTACGGTTGACGATGACGACCAGCGGCGCGCCTTCGCGGTCAGCGGGAGTGAAGTTGCGACCGCGGATGATTGAAATGCCCTGAGCCTGGAAGTAATTGCCCATCACCTGGGGCATCCACGCCACATTCAAACCGGCTCCCTTAGGAGGAACGTAGCCCTCGGGAGTGAAGGTAGCCCCAAACTCCATGTCAGCCGCGGGCAGCATGGTGGTAACACCGACCGCCTGCACGCCCGGCAACTGCTCCAGCCGGGTGCGCATGGTTAAGTTGAAGACGTCGATGGCGGCCTGGGTGGAGTATTGGTGCCGGGGCAGGCTATACGCGGCAGTCAGGGTGTGGTCAGTGCGGAAGCCGAGGCCGACGGAGCGCATCTTCTCAAAGCTGCGCAGCAGGAGGCCGGAGGCGGTGAGCAACACGAGGGCGACTGCGAGTTCGGCAACCACCAGGGCCGAACGCAGGCGCGCATGACCTCCGCCGGCGGTGCCGGTGCGCCCACCTTCTTTCAACGCTTCATTAACGCCGGTGCGGGCGGCAGCGAAAGCGGGAATCATGCCGCAGAGCAGGCCGGTGAGCACCGCCAATCCGAGCGCGAAGGCTACGACCTGCCAGTCAAGATCGATGGAGCCGACGCGGGGCAGCGTTTCAGGGAGGAAGCTGACGCCCAGGCGGAGGGCAGCCGCTGCCAGTGCCAGCCCCAGCAATCCGCCGGAGATGCTGAGCAGCAGCGACTCGACAAGAGATTGGCGCAGGACAGCGGCTCCGCTAGCGCCGAGCGCGAGGCGCACGGAGATTTCGCGCCGGCGACGGATGACGCGAACCAGCAGGAGCCCGGCGAGATTGGCGCAGGCGATAAAGAGAACCACGGCGACAGCCATGAAGAGCGTGCGGACCAGCGGCCGAGCCTGCGCTACAGTGCTCTCATCCAGCGAGTCGACCAAGGGATGAATGCGACGGCTGGAGAGCGCCGGTGGAAAGTTGCGCATGATCTCCTGCGCCGCGTTGGCAGCATCGTTCCTGGCCTGCGCCGGGGTTGTGCCGGGCTTCAACCTTCCGACCATGTAGAAGGCCCAGCTTCCCGCACCCTGGACCAGTTCCGCCGGGGTGAAGCTCATGGGCACCCAAAGCTCGCTGCGGTTCAACTGGCCAGGAACCAGAGGAAACTCGAATTCGCGGGGCATGACGCCGATAATCTCGTAAGGCTTGCGGTCAAGAAAAATCTTCTGGCCGAGAATGCGGGCATCGCCATGCAAGCGGCTGTGCCATGTCTGATAGCTGAGTAGAGCCAGCGGTTGGCTGTCCTCATCTTCCTGCTGGGTAAAAGTGCGGCCCATCAAGGGCGAGACGCCAAGCACGGGAAACATACTTGCAGTAAGCCGCGCGGCATTGATCTGTGCCGGATCGCCCGGGCCGGAAAGTTCATAATTGGAGGGCTGGTAAGCGCCCAGGCTGGAGAAGACGGTGGTATCGCGCATATAGGTGCGAACGCCGGGGGCGGTGACGGGCGGCGCGCCGGCGCCGTATTGCGCGCCTTCCACGATATCGCCAAGCGTGACCAGCCGGGCCTGATTGGGAAATGGCAACGGCCGCAGCAGCACACCTTCGACGATGGAGAAGATAGCCGTGGTGGCGCCGATGCCGAAGGCCAGCGTGAGGACCGCGGTCAGTGTGAATCCGGGCGACTTGCGCAGTTGACGCAGCGCATAGCGCATGTCTTGCAATAAGGATTCCATGGGAGTCTCCGCGTACACGACAACGTGCTCTCAGCCGTGCAAGTTTCCTGCCAAATGATCTCAGATTTGAGCGGGCTTATTGCAGGGAAATGCGCTTATGACGCAATGCGTCCTGGCGCTGTTGTTGTACGGAATCGAAAATCATTGTCCGAAATTGAACAGCGGTAACAGGTCGCGGGAAAGGTCGCTTCTGAGCGAGAGCCACGCCCTCAGCAGCTAAAGCCTTATTTAAAGTAGAGACGCGGCTTGCCGCGTCTGCTTCCGGATGAGTACTGCCGCTGCGAGCGGAGACGTGGCGAGCCACGTCTCTACAGAGAATATAGTGTGGTTATCGCAGCGGTGAACCGCTGCGCCACCCAAAATCAAGTGGGCATTATCAAGTGGGCGTTAGCGAAGGCTGCGATCTCCGCGACGTTTTCTCATCTCGAGCACGGCTTGCAGAGATTGGTTGATCTTCTGGTGCAGCTCCCGGAGCTGGGCTTCGCGCCTTGCCAGGATGATGGCCTCGGAATCCGAAGTTGGTTCCGGCGCTGCTTGGGGCGCTGGTTGCGGCTCGGCTTGCGGCGCGCAGAATTCGAGTCCATAGCAAAAGCCCGAGCGATAGCGAACGATTCCGGCAATTCGGAGCCTGCTCGAGGTCTGGAACTCGACTTCCATGACGTCGCCGGGCTGCAGGTTGAGGCCAGCGTAGAGCTCCATACCGGCGCGGCTTAACTCACAAACCAATCCGTTAACGGCCTGGTCCGTGGCTCCGGGGCTGGGCGCGATCAGGACAGGGAGGTGCACATGATATCGGGGCCATCGGCGAGTGTTGGTCGAGTCCATCTCAAGGTAGTGCCGTCGAACACGAGCATACGATCTACTTCACCGATTTACCTCGGCCGATCTACCTCAGCAAGCCGAAGTGCAGCACGTAGGCAGCGGTGGCCAGACCGACCGCGAGCAGGCCGACTAGCCCCGCCAGCTTGAGCCGCGAAGGCTGCGCGCTGTCCTGGCGCGTCGACGCAGCGCGCAGTTTCTCCATCCAAACCTGCTCGGATTTGTTCTGATTTGTCTGTTCCCAGACCAGCTTTTGGAGGCGGCGGTGATCGTCGTCCGCGAGCGAAACGAAGCGGAACGGCTGCAACGCGTTGGTGACGGGGCGCAGCATTTCTGCGCCGCCCAGCACCGAGCCGTCTCCGGTGAGGAACATCACCTTGACTTGCGAGCCCTGGACGACAGGTTGAGGGAGCGAAAGCAGACCGCCGGTGAGAGAAACTACCTGGAGGTTGGCCTCGAGGCGCTGGCCGTTGGCGCACCGAAGCACAGCCGAAGTGTTACCTTGCAGGCGTGCGCGCGGGACACGCCACGGTGGACGAGATTGGGGAAGGCTGTTCATAGCAGCACTAGTATGTGGTAGAGGTGGTTACTAACAGAAGATTACGGAAGTGCCAGTTGGGGTCTGGTTACGACGTATTCTGGCGGGGCATCAGAATGCTTCAAGTGATACCTGCGAAACGTGTTCTGCACCAGCCCCTCGTTGACTTGCCAGTTTCACCGACGTAAGATTCGCCACACATGATCGGGCAAACTATCTCGCACTACCGCATCATCGAGAAGCTTGGCGGCGGCGGCATGGGGGTGGTCTATAAGGCCGAGGATACCCGGCTGCACCGCTTCATCGCTCTCAAATTTCTTCCCGATGAAGTGGCTCGCGATCCGCTGGCGCTGAGCCGTTTCGAGCGCGAAGCGCAGGCTGCTTCCGCCCTGAACCATCCGAACATCTGCACCATTCACGACATCGGCGAGCAGGATGGAAAAGCCTTCATCGCCATGGAATATCTGGAAGGCTCGACGCTGAAGCACCAGATCGCCGGGCGGCCGCTCGAAATCGAGCTGCTGCTTTCGCTGGCGATAGAGATTGCCGATGCCATGGACGCGGCGCATGCCAAGGGAATTATTCATCGCGACATCAAGCCGGCGAACCTCTTCGTGACCGAGCGCGGGCACGCCAAGATTCTTGATTTCGGACTGGCAAAAATCACGCCCTATGCGGGCCGGACCGAGCAGACGGCAGCGACCTCGGCGCTCACAGCGGTTAATGTTAACGATGAGAACCTTACCAGTCCGGGGTCAGCCATAGGCACGGTGGCCTACATGTCGCCGGAGCAGGCGAAAGGCAAGGAACTGGACCGCCGCACGGATCTGTTTTCGTTTGGCGCGGTGCTCTACGAGATGGCGACGGGCCTGGTTGCGTTCCGCGGAGACACTTCGGCTGTAATCTTCCATGCCATTATCGAGCGCGCGCCAGCGGCTCCGACTCGGAGCAATCCTGATATTCCGCCCAAGCTGGAAGAGATCATCCTCAAAGCTCTCGATAAAGATCGCGAGTTGCGTTACCAGAACGCCGCCGACATGCGCGCGGACCTGAAACGCGTCCGCAAGGAGATGGAATCCGGGCGAACTCCGCTGCAGGAGAGTGGCGATACTGCCCTGCCGCCTAACCCGCCTCATCTTGCCAGCGGATCTGGGATTCGCGCGGCAGCGCCCAGCGGATCGGCGGTGGCGGCGGCGGCATCTAGCGGCAATGTGGCAGCGGCATCGGGAAGCGCGCAGGTAGCAGCTGCGGGGTCCGCGTCGGGCGTTACTGCTGTGCCGGTTCCTGCGCCGGTTGCGCGTTCGAAATGGCCTCTCTACTTAGGCGTGGCGGCGGTGGTGTGCGTGATTGCGGTTGTCGGCCTGATTCTGTATCAGCGACGCGGCCATGCGATTACGGAAAAGGACTCGATCCTAGTCACAGATTTCGTGAACACGACCGGCGATGCGGTATTCGACGGCACGCTGAAGAAGGCGCTGGCCGTGGATCTGCAGCAATCGCCATTTCTTAACGTGGTGCCCGACCAGCAGGTGGCGAAGACCCTGAAATTTATGGGCCGCCCCGCCGATCAGCTCGTGACCAGCGATATCGGCCGCGAAATATGCCAGCGCAACGGAATCAAAGCGATGCTGACCGGCTCGATTGCGCTGGTCGGCAGCCAATACCTGGTCACACTCGAAGCGATCAACGCCTCTACCGGCGATTCGCTCGGGCAGGAACAGCAGCAGGCGTCCGGGAAAGACGCGGTGCTCGGCACACTGGGCAGCGCGGCAACGAAACTGCGCGAAAAACTGGGCGAGTCGCTGGCCTCGGTGCAGAAGTTCGACACGCCGCTTGATCAGGCCACCACGTCTTCACTCGAGGCGCTCAAAGCTTTCACGCTTGCCGACCTGCTGCATAGCAAGTTAGAGGACGTCGAATCCGTGCCGCTTTACCAGCGCGCGATCGAACTCGACCCCAACTTCGCTCTCGCTCACCTGCGCCTCGGCGTGGTCGCTGGGAACACGGGCCAGCTATCCCTGGCTAACAAGGAGGTGGCGAAGGCGTTCGAACTGCGTGACCGCACCAGTGAGTACGAACGGCTATACATTACCGCCTACTACTATTTCAACAGCGGGCAGCTGGAGAAAACGATTGAGGCATGGGAGTTGATGAAGCAGACTTATCCACGCGACGAGCCCTCCCACATCAATGTCGCGGTGACTTATCAGCAAATCGGGCGGGACGAGAAAGCTGTTGAGAACTGTCTGGAGGCGATCCGCATTGAGCCCGACACACTAAACTGCTACCTCATCGGTGCCGGGTCCTACGACAGGCAGGGCAGGTTCGACAATTCCAATGCCCTGCTGGCGCAGGCACAGCAGCGAAACATTAAAGGCAGCCGTCTTTACCTCGCTTTAGCGCACTCCGCGCTTCTCCGCGGGGACGCCGCCACGGCAGCACAGATGCAGGATTTGGCCAAAGCTTCTCCCGAAGGCGAGCTGCGAGTACTGGCGCAGCAAGGAGACTACGCCGAGGCACTTGGTCAAGTGTCGCGGGAGCGGGACCTGCGAGCGCAAGCGGTCGGGCGGGCGAAAAGTCTCGGTATCTCAGATGTGGCCGCGCAGCGGCTGATCGATGAAGCGGATGCTGACGCCATGTTCGGATATTCTTCCCGCGTCACCGAGCAGATTGATGCCGCGCTCGCGTTGTCGCGCGATCCCACTCTGGGTGCGGACGCGGCCGATGCCGCTTCTGCCGCGGGACAGGATCAGAAAGCCGAGTCGCTGCTGGCGGAAGCCCGTCGTGAGCGGCCGGAAGACACGTTCATCCAGAGTGAAATCGCTCCGCGAGTGGAAGCGCGATCTCAGATTCGCCATGGCAAGGCTGCGGCCGCGATTCAGACGCTCGCGGCTGCGCAACCTTACGAAGATGGGAGCTTTTTTAGCAATCATCTTTTGCGTGGCGAAGCGTACCTCGCGAGCGGCCAGGCCGGCGACGCGGTTCTGGAGTTTCGCAAGGTCGTGGCCCGACGCGGCATGTCCGTAGTGTCGGTGACTTATCCCCTGGCTCAACTCGGCCTGGCGCGAGCGCTCGCCGCTCAGCACGACACCGCGAACGCCCGCACCGCCTATCAGGACTTCTTTGCGCTCTGGAAAAGCGCCGATCCGGACATTCCGGTCCTGATCGAAGCCAAGATGGAGTACGCGAAGCTGCAGTAAGTTGGGCGGCTGGCCGAGCTGTGCTCGGCTGGATGGGCGGGACGCCCGTCACCACACTACATCCATCCACGCTACACCCATCCCCACACTTGCAAGGAGCCGGCGGGACGCCGGCGCTACAAACCGCTATTCGTACCTTAGGGCTACCATCGGATCGACTTTGACGGCGCGGCGCGCGGGTAGATAGCAGGCGAGCAGTGCGACCAGCGTCAACAGAATGGTGACGACGACGAAGGTCAGAGGATCATGCGCGGTGACCCCGAAAAGTTGGTTGGCCATTAGACGCGTCAATCCCAAGGCGGCGGCGATGCCGACGGCTACTCCAATGAGCGCCATCCTCGCGCCCTGGCCGAGGACGAGGCGCAGCACGTCGCTGCGTTGCGCGCCGAGCGCCATCCGAACACCGATTTCATGGGTGCGCTGCCCGACCAGATACGAAATCACGCCGTAAATTCCAACGCAGGAAAGAGCCAGCGCGAGCGACGCGAAGATGCCGAGAAGCGTCATCGACAGTCGGCGCGCGGCGAAGGAAGTGGCGATGACGTCGTCCATGGTTTGCGCGCCGTAGATTACTTCGCGGGGATCGACCTGGTTTACCGCGTCGCGAACCTGGCTCATGATGGCGGCGGGATCTCCTTCGGTGCGGAGCACGACAGCAACGGCGTCAGCCACCATCGGCATCATCTTCTCGGGCAACTGCATGAAGGGATAGTGGAACTGCGCTTCGACGGCAGTTTTTGCGTCCGTTCCCGGCCCCCATTGTTTTATGTGGCCGACCACGCCGACGATTTCTGGCCGCACACCGAAGTGCGGAAGATTGATGTGCTTCCCGATCGGATCTTCATGCGGGAAATAGGTGCGCGCGAAAACGTCGTCGATATCGATGACCACAGGAGTGTTTTCGTTGTCCTGCGGCGTGACGAAGCGGCCGCGCTCAAGGGTTACTCCCATGGCTCGCTGGAAGCCGGATTCGACGAGATAAAACATTGCCTGATACATCTCGTTGTCATTGGCAGGCTTGGGCTGACCTTCGATCCAGAAGGGCAACGACGAGTCGTGGATCATGGGGCGTGAGCCGAGCGTGACCGAAACCGCTTGCACTCCGGGTATGGAGGCCATCTTGTCGTCGAACTGGCGGAGGCGGGCGCGGGTTTCGGCGGAGGTCGTCTTCGAAGACGCCGGCATCGATAAATTGAAGGTAACGGCGTGGCTGGGATTGTATCCGGGATCGACGCGCCAAAGCGCGGAGAGACTGCGCAGCATCAGTCCGGCGCCGATCAGGAGGAGCAAGGTCATGGCGACTTCGACAGCCACAAACGTCCCTTGCAGGCGGTGACGCGCGCGGCTGGAACCGCGGCCGCCTCCCTTGAGTATCCCCTGCAGATTTACGCGTGAACTTTTCAGCGCGGGAACGAGTCCAAAAACAATCGCGGCCAACAGCGATAGCGCCATGGTGAAGAGCAATACGCGTCCATCGAGAGAGATTTCGTTGGCGCGCGGCAAGGTGCCGGGCAAAGTGTTGAGCACCGCTTTGATGCCCAAATAGGCGAGCAGGAGGCCAAGCGCGCCGCCCAGGCCCGCGAGCAAAATGCTTTCAGTAAGAAGCTGGCGAATGACGCGCACGTGGCTGGCGCCCAGGGCGGCGCGAACGGCGAATTCGCGCGACCGGCCCATGGCGCGCGCGAGCAGAAGATTGGCCACGTTGGCGCACGCAATCAGCAGCAGAAAACCGACGGCGGCAAGAAGCACGAGCAGGAAGGGCTGGACATTGCCGACGATGTCGTCCTTCATGGAAACGAGGGCGATGCTTGCGTCCTTGTCGGCAACCGGGTACGCGGTCGCGAGATTGCGCGCGATGACGTCCATGTCAGCCTGGGCCTGCGGCAGGGTAACGCCTGGTTTCAGGCGGCCGATGATGTGCGCACTCATGACGATGCGGCGATCGCGAAACGATGGATCGTTGTACTGGCCGATGGGAGTGTAGACGTCGCGATCATGGCCGTAGAAAGTGAAGCTCGAGGGAATCACGCCCACGACCAGGTAGGACGTGCCATTCAGGGTTAGCGATTGTCCGATGATTGCCGGCGAAGAGCCGAATTTGCGCTTCCACAGACCGCCGCCGAGAATCGCGACCGGCGCGGCGCCCAACTGATCATCATCGGAGCGGAAGGTGCGGCCAAGAACGGGGGTCACGCCAAGCGTCGAAAAGAAGCCCGCGGAAATCATGTAACCGCTCAGGCGTTCCGCTTCGCTCGTGCCCGTGAAGTTGTAATCCTGGTTGCGGTACATAGCCATCGATGAAAACGTCTGAGCGTCGCGCTGCCAATCGAGGAAGTTCAGATAGGAGACCGGGGCCTTGTCGAATCCGGGCGTCGAGCCATAAACCCTCACCAGCTGCCCGGAATGCGAATACGGCAGCGGGTTGAGCAACACGCCATTGACGACGGAGAAAAGCGCTGTGTTCGCGCCGATGCCGAGCGCGAGAGTGAGGATCGCAATGGCGGCGAAGCCTGGCGATTTAAGAAACATCCGGATGGCGTAACGCAGGTCTTGGGAGAGGGTCGTCATGGGTCTTTTATTCTCACGTTATTAGGTCAGTGGTCAGTGGTCAGTGGCCAGTGTCTAGATCTGCCAGAATTCCATATATTGACGATTTCAACGAGGATTAGTCTACGTGAAATCTCTTAGCGTCGAGCCATAACTAATTTACGGGCGAAAAGAGTGAGCCCGGGGTGGAAATCGCTCCCGGGCTCAACCAGTTTAGAAATCCAGTTTAGAAATCTTATTTAAAAATCAAGGGTTCCGCTGGCTGCTACCACGGCAAAGTGGCAGATCGGGCCTCCGTAACCACCGCCGGCTCCCACCCAATTCGGGAAACTGTACTGGTCGTAGTAAGGAAATCCATGGTAGACGACGGAATCGCTAAAGACCTCGCGGCCGTTAGCAGGAAACTCCGCGCATGAATCGAGGTTGTACGCCTGCAGGATTCCAGCATAAGCCAACGTCCAATGCTGGCCTGAAACCCAGTAGGAGCTCCCCGAATCAGCACCGCTCGAATTATCCACGATCCCCACGTCAAAGTACTTGGTGCTGCCAGACTCGGCATACATCTTTGTGTAGCCCGTGAGCGAGTCCCCGGGATAAACATAATCGGGCGAGCTGAAGTAGGCCGCACTGGGGCCGACGAGGATGGTTGTGATGGAGTAGTAATCGCCACCGAAGACTCCGTTGTAGCCATACTCGAGCGCAGCTTGCAGAACCCACTTATAGTTCGCAGACTCGATTCCGTTGGAGAGGTAAATCACCTGGCCATTGGCCACTGACGGATACGAAGGCACGAAAAAATTGCCGGCCAGGTAATCGATGTTATCGCTGGAAGTGACAGGTGCAATCCAATGATCGTTTTCGACCCAGCCGTTGCCAGTCGCTGCTTCAGCCTTGACCGCGCTCTGAGTGGCCGCGCTCGCATTGACGGCGCTCTGATGGGTGAGGATGCCGGGTTCGGGGCAGGAGTCATAGTGAGCGACGAGTTCTCCTTTTAAGGTGACATCGCCGGTCAGGTTGCCATCCTTGCTGATTTCTACCCTGGCGCCTTTGGGGATTTCGTGGACACAGTCTGGCCGGATCAACTCGCCGGGGAGCTGCGCCCAGGTTGGGTGCTCGGCGATGGCTGCGCTCACACTCTGCGCCCGCGCGCTGGCAGAGCTGGAGAAGCCTGAAACAGCGAGGCCGCCGAGGAGCGCTGCGGCCAGGGTTAGCCGGAAGCTGATCCGGCTCAGTTTGGAAACGGGTGAAGACTGCGTCGAATTACTGCTGATCATATTGCTCATCACCAAATTGTTGTTCGAGGATTTCATATTTTCCTTTCGTTTCGTAATGGAGTGGATTCGAGCTTCACCCAGTAACGCGACAAGGCGGGAAAAACGGGGTCATGAGCGGGCTTTTCAGTTTTCAGCACTTGGTTCTTAGTCCTCAGTTTTCAGTTGTCAGTTTTCAGTAAGAGCAATAGAGGTCGGTTTTTTTTCCAGAGCTGAAAATTGAGTCGCTGATTCAAGTATCAGTCCATGGTATGGACTGTAACTCACAGATAATAAAACGTTAGTTGGGACACGCAACTCATTGCCCGATAGGGCTTTCGGCTTAACGGCCGCCCTAGCGAAGCTCGGACGGGGCACCCTGTGACCCCGTTTTCCCCGCCTTGTCGCGTTACCAAGTGAAGGCTGATTTACGAAATCAAATTTTCCAAACCAGATTAAGGAGACGACAATGAAAAGCTCAATCCTCACAGCGCTTCGCTCCACCTTGATTACGAAACTCAGGTCATCGAAGATGGCCTGCATCGTCTCCGTGTTCTGTGCCGCCACGGCGATTCTCTCCCCGGCGCAGACCAAGTTCACGCCCTTGTTGAGCTTCGACGGAAACAACGGCGCCAACCCCCACTTCGTCACTCTGGTTCAGGGCAACGACGGGCAGTTGTATGGAACGACGACCGTCAGCACGGGCAGCGGCGGCACGATCTTCAAAGTAACCACCGGGGGCACGCTGACCACGGTCTACACTTTCTGTATAGGCGGCGAACCGTGCCTCCTCGGATCCAAGCCGAACGCAGGGCTGGTCCTGACCGCGAATGGTTTGTATGGGACGACCATGAACGGCGGGATCGATAGCGACGGCACCGTGTTCACAATCAACCCCTCCTCGGGCGAGCTCACCCCCCTGCACGACTTCGCCGGAACGGACGGCGCCAATCCGATGGTCACGCTGACTGCGTCGAACGACGGCGCGACTTTATATGGCACTACGTCGATTGGCGGAGGCATCATGAACGACGGTACGACTTTTAAAATTAGCAGCGCGGGGGCGTTCTCTTCGTTGCATAGTTTCGATGGCACGGACGGCGAATATCCGAACGTCACCATGGTCGCGGCCAGCAACGGAAACCTCTACGGGGCAACCCTCGAAGGTGGAAGTTTTAACGGCAGCGGCACGGGTACGTTTTATCAAATGACCCCCAGTGGCACGGTCACCCCGCTGCATACCTTCGAACCGGCGCAGGTAGCCGGGTCCAGCGGCGCAGTGATTCAGGGCAAGAATGGGAACTTTTATGGGACCGACATCGGCGGCGGCAACGGCGCTGGTACGATCTACGAAATCACCCCTGCGGGCGAAGTCAACGTGCTCTACACCTTCTGCTCTCTGACCGACTGCAAGGATGGATCCACCCCCTACGGAGCCATGCTTATAGGCTCTGACGGAAACTTCTACGGAACAACTTATGCGGGCGGCGCCAACACCACCGACTGTAACGGCGGGTGCGGCACGCTGTTCCAGATCACTCCCGCAGGCAAGCTCACCACGCTCTACAACTTCTGCTCGAAAGCGAACTGCGCTGACGGCAACTGGCCGGAAGGGGGACTGCTTCAAGACACCAACGGCACCTTCTACGGGACGACCTACTCCGGTGGAACCAACGGTCTCGGCACGATCTACAGTCTGTCCGTGGCAACGGCACAGACCCCGTTCGTGCAGCCGTTGCAGAAGGCGGCGAACACGGGAGCGCCAGTCATTATTCAGGGAAACAATCTGACGGGCGCGACCAAGGTCCTCTTTAATGGCATAGCGGCAGCGTTCACGGTTATCTCCAGCACCGAGATCCAGGCCATCGTACCGGCCGGCGCGACCACCGGCACGATCACTGTGGTTACACCCAGCGGCACTCTGAAAACTATCGTGATCTTCTACGTGACGCCGCAGATCACGAGCTTCACGCCGACCAGCGGCCCAGTCGGAACCGAAGTGACCATCACCGGGGTCAGCCTCACGGGAACGACCAGGGTAACCTTTGATGGAGTAGCTGCCACGAGCTTCACCGTGGACTCCAACACAAAAGTGATCGCAACCGTACCAGCGGACGCAAAAACAGGAAAGATCGCGATCACCACGCCTGGAGGAACTATAACCAGCACGGCCAGTTTCACAGTGACAGAATGATCCTGAGCTGTTCGGAAGATTGACAGCGAAGCCGCCTCCGAAGCCGCCTCTTATGAGGCGGCTTTTTTATCGGCGGAGGCAGGGCGCACCCGGCAGCGGCGGGTCCTCGCGATTCGGATTGCTCCATTAGTGTTCGATGTCACACGGTGCGGAAGACGTCAACGTGTTATAGAGCATCGCATAATTGAGTCGGGCCTCCCGCCGTAATGCGCGCTCACTTAAGCGAAGGAGTTGTACATACTTCTTTCGCCCGTGTTCTCTCCACTAACGCATATACGAACTACGAGGCTTTTTGGATTTGCGAATGGAGCGGTTTTCGCAAAAATATATAGATGGTTGCTTACACAACTGCGGCCTGTCGTTCGGACACTAATCTCTCAGCAACGGGAGCGAAACTCCGGCCCGTATGCGTAAAAGGAGAAGTTGTTATGAAGGAAGAATTGGTCGATCGAATTATTAGCAATCCAACGGACCGGCGGAAGTTTTTCAAGCGTGTCGGCGCAACCGGAATCGGCATAGCGGCGGCGAGCATGCTTGGCGGCAGCCTGGGCATAGTCGAAGCCGCAACCTCCAGCATCACGGACGTAGATATCCTCAACTTTGCTCTGAACCTGGAATATCTGGAAGCTGAGTTTTACTCCGTCGCGGTCCTCGGCAAAACCTTGGAAGAACTCGGAATACTTACCGCGTCGGAAGTAAGCGGCCCGACCACCGGGGGAGCGATGGTCAATTTCAGCGAAACCCCGGGTGTGATCTATATCGCCAACGGTTTGGTAAACGACGAACAGAAGCACGTGGAGTTCTTGCGCAAAGCTCTCGGTTCGGCGGCGGTAAAAAAGCCTGCCATTAACCTTGACGCTCTTGGCTATGGATTCGCGGGCCTGGATAGTTTTCTGAAACTGTCACGGCAATTCGAGGACGTGGGCGTGAGTGCCTACCTTGGAGCTGCTCCGCTGATCAAGAGCAAAGCCTACCTGGCTGCAGCGGGTGCGATTCTGGCTACCGAAGCTCAGCATTCTGGCGCGATCCGGGAGGAGTGCGTCAACCATGGCGTGGTCAGCCCTGCTGTGGATTCACTGGACGTTCCCCCAACCAAGCAGACTCCTTTCTGTGTCGATTCGAATGCTCTAAGCATTCCCCGCACTACGTCACAGGTACTTAACATTGTTTATGGCGGAGGAAGTTGCTCCGGCGGGTTCTATCCCGATGGGATGAATGGGGCCATTGTCTGTCAGTCGTAGTACAGAAAACAAAACGGGGCTGACCGGGATTATCCGATCCCCGACAGCCCCTGTTCTTTAAAATCTCGCAGCATGAGCAGGAGACTCAAATGTTTGAAGGTCTGTTTCAACCGTTGCACTTGCTGTTAATTGCCGGCATCGCACTCCTCGTTTTCGGACCAAAGAAATTGCCGGAGCTTGGAAAAGGCCTTGGGGATGGGATTCGAGGATTTAAGTCAGCCATGAGCGGCGAGGAGAAACCAACCGACAGCAGCAAATCTGAAGAAGCGAACAAACCTTCATGATTGCGCTGCTGGTTTTGCGTTTGAGGGCAACGTCGCCACCTACGTGAGACGATGCCTGCTCAGTGGTGAATGGAGCGCCGGGCCGCTTACTCTCCGACCAGCCACGCGAACTGTGCCGCGGTCAGCGGCACCACGCTCAATCGCCCTTGCCTCACCAGCGGAGACTCCGAAAAGGCCGCCCGCGCTTTGATCTCCGCCAGCGTCTTCGGCTTCGCGATCGCCTTCCCCACTTTGATCTTCACCTGTGGAGTCCGGGGATCGCTTGCATCCACGGTTACGACCGATGCCGTCCCCACCGCGCTCTTTTCGTCCCCGGTGTGGTAGATCACCAGCCGCTCTCCCGGCTTCATCTCGCGCAGGTGCTTGACCGCGGTTGGGTTCGTCACTCCATCCCAGATCGTCGCCTTTTCCCGCTCCAGATCGGCGAATGAATACACTGTCGGTTCGGTTTTCAGAAGGTAGTCCATGGGCAGGTATTGTAAATACAAAAGCGAATCCTCGCTGTCCGCCGTTTGTAATCAATCAGTTCCGAACTTCATGCAATGTCTGATACTGCCTTCCGACAGCTTGCGGAGAAAGTCGTTGCGGAGCGAAAGCCGCGCCCTCAGCGGCTAAAGCCTTGTTTAAAAATGCGGTTACCGCAGCGGTGAACCGCTGCGCCACCCAAAATCAGGTGCAACACCGATTTTTCCCGCAGCCTTTTAAATCCTCTAAAATATTGGTCTCGCTCATTCGTCTACAACAGTAGATGGACGCGGCGCTGAGAAAACAGTGGGTGATGGCGGAACAAGACCAGCGGATTGCGGAAGCGATTGATCTGGAGAAGGCCCGTCTCCGCAACTTCATCCGGAGGCGTGTCGCCGATCCGAGCGATGCGGAGGACATCCTGCAGGAGGTCTTCTACGAATTCGTGGAGACCTACCGTCTGATGAAGCCGATCGAGCAGGCCGGCGCGTGGCTGTTCCGTGTGGCGCGCAATCGGATCACGGATCTGTTTCGTAAGAAGAAACCCGACGTGTCAACGAATGATCCGGTGCTCGCGGACGATGGCGAGACGCTCTCGTTGGAGGACTTGCTCCCGTCGCAGGATTCCGGGCCGGAGGCCGAGTATGCCCGAACCGTGTTGTTGGAGGAGCTTGAGGACGCCCTGGAGGAACTGCCGAAAGAGCAGCGTGAGGTCTTCCTGAAACATGAAGTGGAGGGCCGCAGCTTCAAGGAACTCGCGATGGAAACTGGGTTGAGCGTGAATACGCTGCTTTCACGCAAGCACTATGCCGTGCTTCATTTGCGCGAGCGGTTGCGCGACGTTTACGACGAATTTATGAAAGCTGGAGGATAAAAGAGATGATAGTAAACCGGATAGTAACCAAGATAGTGAAGGGACTTACGATCGCAACATTCGCCGTGGTGGTCACGTTGCTGCTTGGCTTTGTGGTCAAGGGCTTGTGGAATTGGCTGACGCCAACACTTTTCGGGTGGCACCTGATTACGTTCTGGCAGGCGATTGGCATTTTGATTCTGAGCAAGATTCTCTTCGGCGGAATTCGTGGCGGACGCGGCGGGCGTATGCGCTGGCGGAGCCGCATGAAGGAGCGCTGGGAGCACATGACTCCGGAGGAGCGCGAGAAGTTCCGTGAAGGCATGCGCGGTCGTTGCGGGCCGTTTGGAGCACCTCCGGTGGAACGAAAGGCCTAGGGGCGGGGCTTCGCCCTGCCGGGATGGGGCAAAGCCACGTCACCACACAAGGGCATTGATTTTCGTCTTTTCTTCGCTTATTATACGTGCTCGCGGCGTCAACCCCGCAGCCCCCAGCCAACGTTCTGGAGATCAACCATGCTTACTGTGACCGTAAAAGAGTCGGATAACGGAGTGGTTCTGCAATGTAAGGGCAGGATCGTGCGAGGCGATGAGACCACCATTTTATGCGCCGTTTTCAGACGGAAGGAGCGCAACGTAATCCTTGATTTGTCAGGTGTGGACACGATCGACGCCGCCGGGATCGGCTCCCTGGTTTCGCTGCAGGCTTCCGGTATTTATCTCACGCTGGTGAATCCGACGGAGCATGTACGCGAGCTGTTGAGAGTTACGCAACTTGACTCCATCTTCGAGATCTCGCAATCGGCGGCGGTTCCGGAGGCCATTGAGGAGTCGATCACGCTGAAGCCCTGTGCGACCGTGGCGAGAGCGGGCGCTTAGCAGACTGCGGAAAAAGTCGTTTCTGAGCGATGGCGAGGCCCTCAGCGGCTAAAGCCTTATTTAAAATAGCGCGGTTACAGCAGCGGTGAACCGCTGCGCCATCCAAAACCCTAGGGGAAGCGCCCTGGCTTTGCTGGGAATGTCGGTTATGTTAGGGGTCCTTCGACTGCGTAGCTGCTTCGCTTCGCGACGCGGCTACTTCGCTCAGGATGACATCCTATTTGGGGGAAAAGAGGTCAAAGTCCCCACCCTAACGCCGCAAAAAGCGCGGCGTTAGGATGGGGCACCCTCGAGAGTTGTTACCCCGGACACTTCCCTTCTTCGCGGATTTCCCGAAGAATAGAAGCTGGTTGTGACCCAAGCCTCCGTCAATGCGAGCGGGATCACCATGGCCAAGGCCATTGAGCGCTACTTTAGTGTAGCGCTCTATCTGCTCGTGCTCACGGGCTTCGGTGCGCTGGCTTCGACGGGAGGGTTGGATCTGCCCGCGGTGGTTGTGGTGGGTGGTTTTCTGGTTCTCCGGGGATTCCAACTTCTGACTGGGCGCGAGTTTCTCATACCGGAACGCTGGACCACCTTCCTGACGATGATTTACATCTTCTTTTACATCGTTGACTACTTCTTTCTTTCGCGCAGCTTTCTGGGGGCAACGCTGCATCTTGTACTCTTCGCGATGGTCGTGCGGCTATTTTCGCTGCAACGGACGCGCGACCACTACATGCTCGCGGTGCTTTCGTTTCTGATGGTGCTGGCGGCCGCTCTGCTTACCGTCGGCAGTGTGTTCCTGCTCTCTTTTGCGGGCTTTCTGCTGGTGGCAATCGTCACTTTTGTCCTGATGGAAATGCGGCATTCCGTCGCCGCCGAACAAACCCACGCACAGGATCCACGCGTTCCGGCGACCAGCGGTAACTCCTCCAGCGTCGCCTCTCCGACTCGGCGCATGGTTCACGGACTGCTGGCCATTTCTCCCGCGCTTATGCTGATGATCCTGGCGGGAGGATTCCTGATCTTCTTCTTTCTGCCCCGCGTTTCGTCGCGCTACCTGAGCGCCTACACTCCGACGAGCGACGTCTCCACCGGCTTCAGCGATCGCGTACAGCTCGGCCGCATCGGGCAGATTCAACAGTCCAGCGCTGTGGTGATGCACATCGAGATCCAGAACGATCTGCAGGGCGGTTATGACCTGAAGTGGCGTGGAATTGCGCTCAGCACTTTTGACGGCAGAGTCTGGTCGAATTCGTTTGAGCAGATCCAGATTCAACCGGCGGGCGATGGAAGTTATCGGCTGGCGCCCCGGGTGGATCCGCGTGCCGCGGCAGCGATGGCGGCCCGGGTTATTCGCTATCGCGTGCTGATGGAGCCGCTGGGAACCAACGTTTTCTTTCTGGCAGAGAGGCCGCAGAGTCTCAGGGGAAATTTCCGGGAGGTAAGTACCGACGCTGGCGGCGCGGTGTATGACGTCGACGCCGACCGTCCCATCAATCGATACGAAGCTGAGTCGCAATTGGCCGAGCCTGACACCGACGAGCTTCGTCTGGCGGCGAACGTGGCCCCCTTAGGCATGGACCAATACCTGAAATTGCCTCCGCTCGATATTCGGATTCCGAAGCTGGCGGAGGAAATCGCCGCACCGGCTCCGAGCAATTATGACAAGGCGCTCGCGGTGGAGCGGTATTTATTAACCCACTTCGGATACACGCTGGAGCTGCCTCGTACGCTGCCGCCCGATCCGTTGGCCAATTTCCTGTTCGAGAGGAAAAAAGGTCACTGCGAATATTTCGCCAGTTCGATGGCGGTGATGCTGCGCTCTCTCGGCATACCATCGCGCATTGTCACGGGATTTCGCGGAGGCGAATTCAATGACCTCACGGGCCAGTATGTGGTGCGGGCCAGTAACGCTCATTCGTGGGTTGAGGCTTACTTTCCAGGATCCGGCTGGATCAGCTTTGATCCGACTCCGGCAGGTACCGTGCCGACGCGTACCGGCTGGTCACGGATGCAGCTTTATGTGGATGCGGCCGCATCTTTCTGGCGCGAATGGATTATCAACTACGATGTCGGGCACCAACGCACTTTGGGGAGGGATGCAGCCACTAACAGCCGGCATTTCTTTGAGGAGGCTCGCGGCTGGATGAGGCGGCAGTATCGCGCCATGCTGGGGTCGGCGCGGCGCGCGCACCGACACATCACCAATTTTCCGGGGCGATGGTTCGGCGGTCTTTTCGTGTTCGTGGCGGTCCTGGCCGCGCTGCTGAATCTCGGCCGCCTGCTGAGGGGGCTGCGCGAACGTCGTCTGCGGACTCATCCGGAGCGTGCCCCGCGTGAATCGGCCGCACTCTGGTATGGCCGCATGGTGGGCCGAATGGCACGCATGGGCTGGCGCAAGTCTCCTTCTCAAACGCCGCTGGATTTTGTTGCGTGTATTCAGGAGCCATTGCTGCAGAAGAGGGTCGCGAAGTTTACGCGCGCTTATGAATCAGCACGCTTTGGCGAATCGGTGGACGATGCCCAAACCCTGCCCGAACTTTTTGAGGATATCGCCGGCGAAACTACGCATTCCGAAAAGACGACAGATCGCTCAGCCGCCAACTAGGAATTCGGAGGTGGGACGGGCGGGCGCCCGTCGCTCCATTATTTATTCACCGGGACGAGTTACCGTCCGAATCGATACCCGACGCCGAGACCTACGTAGTAGTTGTGCTGACGGCTTCTCCCCGTATCAATGTTGAGGTCGGGAACTCCGGAATAGTAATCGCGGGCTTCGAGGCGAGCGCCCCAATGGCGCCAAACCCAAACGTCCAGTCCAGCTCCGAACTGAACCACGCCGGTGTTAGTACCGGTTGGCCCAGGGTTTGCTCCGTAGAAATTGAGGCTCGAGGACTCCCAGAAACGACCATAGCCGCCACCCACACTGACCCACGGAGTGACCCGGTCGCCGGCAAAAATGTTCATGCGCAGCGATGGAGTCACAAACAGCGCTCCGATGTCCTTGGGAATCTGGTCGTTGTAGTAATTCAGATTCATCTTCGGAACGATGGCGACGGGCAATTCTGCATAGAATCCGAAGATCTTACGGGTCGTGAGGAGATGCCCGTAATTGAATCCGACACTCACCGGGTTTCCGAAATGAAGCGGCAAATCCGTACTCGGGACGGTTTGGGTACTGACGAAAGTGCGGCCCGCCGTAACTGAAAGCTCATTCGATTGCGCCAAAGCGCCGGACACCAGAAACAAGACGGGCGCAATCAGAAACGCGAGACCCTTAGCCGACATGTCTCCTCCGGAGTATTGAGGGATGTTGTTTGTGCCCATAAGATTAGCACGGCCGAGTGCGGATGCGACAATGTAGGATGCTAGAATTGAATGAGATGTTTCCTAACTGATCATTTCCCAGTGCCCGACAACAAAATCATATCCGCGACATTGGAGCCGACTTCCCGCGCCAAGATTGGCTTTGTGAGCCTCGGCTGTCCCAAGAACCTCGTCGATAGCGAGGTGATGATGGGCATACTGACCCAGGCTGGAGCTGAACTTACTCCTGACGCGGAGGACGCCGACGTCATTGTAGTTAACACTTGCTCGTTCATCGGGAGCGCGCAGCAGGAATCCATTGATACGATCCTCGAAATGGCCCGCCACAAAGTTAAGGCGGGCGGCAAGGCAAAGCGGCTGGTGGTGGCCGGCTGCCTGGTCGAGCGTTTTCACGATGAGATCCTGAAGAACATTCCTGAAGTCGATGCGGTCGTCGGTACTGGCGAATTGGATAAAATTCTCTCTGCTGCGGGAGTGCTAGAGGCGCCGCGCGCCGCAAGTCCGTTCAACATTCTGACTTCCAACGCGCTGGCGCCCAACATGCCGACCTCTCGGCCCGAAGGCGATCATCGCCGCGGACAAGGACGCTTCGCGCGCGATTCCTGGGACGGCGCCGTCGCTGACCTTCCCAATTACCTTTACGACGACCACACACCGCGTGTGCTGACCACACCTCGACACTCGGCTTATATCAAAATCGCCGAGGGCTGCGATCATCCCTGCAGCTTTTGCATCATCCCGCAGCTTCGGGGGCAGTTCCGCTCGCGGCGTTTCGAATCCGTGATCGCCGAAGCCGAACGGCTGGCGCGATCGGGGGTGCGCGAGATTACTCTGATCGGACAGGACACCACCTGCTATGGGGAGGATCTTGGACTGAAAGATGGCTTGGCCCTGCTGCTGGAAAAGCTGGCGGGCGTCGAAGGCCTGCAGTGGATTCGTTTCCTCTACGCTTATCCCAACAAAATCACGGGACGGCTGCTGGAAACAATCGCTGCTCACGACAACATTTGTTCCTACATTGATGTACCCCTGCAGCACGGCTCCGCGACGGTCCTGAAGCGCATGAAGCGCGGAGGCGGGGCAGACTTGTTCCTGCGCTCCATCGAGAAAATGCGGCGGGTGATTCCGGGCGTTACTTTGCGGACATCGTTCATTGTAGGGTTCCCCGGCGAGACCGAAAAAGAATTCGAGGAGCTTTGCAGCTTCGTAAAAGAGGCGGATTTCGATTGGATGGGCGCCTTCGGCTACTCGGATCAGGAAGGCGCCGGCGCTTTTCGTGATGAGAAGAAACTCTCGACGCGTGAGATCGAGAGTCGCCGCAAGTCGCTGATGTCGATCCAGAAGAAGATCAGCCGGGCCAAGAAAAAATCGCTGATCGGACTCGAATTCGATCTACTGCTGGAAGGTGCTTCGACCGAGTCCGACCTACTGCTCGAAGGCCGCACCGCGATGCACGCGCCGGAAATCGATGGCAAAGTCTTCGTCAATGATTATCCGGAAGGAAACGAACCGAAAGAGGGAGAGTTTTACCGCTGCCGGATAACGGCGGCGCACGATTACGATCTGGTGGCCGAGATCGTCTGAGGTTAGAGGTCAGAGGTCAGATTGCAGAGGTTAAAATCACTCGGGGCAAGAATGTTCTCACCTCTACAATCTGACCTCTAACCTCTGCACTCCTACTATGGCGCGCACGATCAAACTTCGCTGCCCGATCTGCAAGAAGCCGACCAAGACGGACGATGCCGACTTCCCTTTTTGCAGCGACCGCTGCCGCTTGATCGATCTCGGCAAGTGGGCCAGTGGCGGATACGTGATTTCGTCGCCGGTCACCGACGCCGACGAGGCGGTCCGACAGGACAGCATCGACGACGAGGACGGAGATTGATGGAGTCCGCGCCCGAGGCGTCTGCCACCACGTCTGTCGGTGTAAGAGTTCCACATCCGGCAGCGCCGTTGTGGGCTATGCTGGTCGCGACATTCTTCGGGTCGGGACGCCTCAAACCCGCTCCCGGCACGTGGGGAGCGTTCGCCACCCTCATTGTGTGGGCGTTGGCAAGCTCCCGGATTCCGGTCGCGAATCGCACATGGGCGACGATCCTGGCAGCCGCAGTTGTAACCCTCATCGGAATTCCGGCCGCCACGCGGGTCGCGCGGGCCTCCGGCTCGAAAGATCCGCAATTCATCGTCATCGACGAAGTTGCGGGCCAGTTGGTGGCACTCATCGCCGTTCCCCTGGGTTGGAAAACCTTTCTTGCGGGCTTTATACTCTTCCGTGTCTTCGATATTTGGAAGCCGTTTCCGATTCGGCGACTGGAACGGCTGCCGGATGGCACCGGCATCGTGGTGGACGACCTGGGAGCGGGACTTTACGCGCTCGCTGCCGTGCATCTTCTGTTGTACTTTGGACTTCTAATGAAGTAGCGCTGCTTCCCGCCAACTCATGAGCATTTCCGACCGCCTGCTGGGAAAAAAGAACGCCAACGGCAAGCCGCACATCGAGGCGGTGGCGCCGAGTTTCGCTTTGCCCGGAGGCGAGGTTCGCATCACTGGAAAGAGCCTGCGTCCGCACGAGTTGCGCCGCCCAAGCGTGCACTTCGGTGAACTCGAAGGCTCCGTGCTGATCAGCTCCGATGACTTCCTGGTGGCGCGCGTGCCCGAAGGCGCAGCGTCAGGGCCGGTGGTTGTGAGTACGAGCGAGGCGGGCGCCAACGGGCACGTCAGCAATGCCCACACCATTAAAGTTGCGGTACCGGTTGCCGACAATCTGCATCCGGTGACCAATCCCGCGCTCGATCGCGAAGGCAACATCTACGTGACTTTCTCCGGTTCCCGCGGGCAAAAAGTTCCGGTATCGATCTTCAAGATTGATACCAACTACAACGTGAAACCGTTTCTCAGCGACATGACAAACGCCACCTCGATTGCTTTCGACCGCGAAGGCCAGATGTACGTTTCCTCGCGGAATGACGAGGCGGTATATAAAGTGACACCGGGCGGGAAGATGTCGATCTATGCTGAAGGCATGGGAGTCGCGACCGGAATTGCATTCGATGCCGCGGAGAACCTCTACGTCGGCGACCGCAGCGGAACAATTTTCAAGATCGCCCGCGACCGGCAGATTTTCGTGTTCGCCACGCTGGAACCGAGCGTTTCCGCTTATCACATCGCCTTCGGTCCGCACGGCGACATGTTTGTCACCGGCCCCAGCACCTCCAGTTTTGATTGCGTCTACAAAGTCGATCCCCACGGAACCGTGTCCGTGTTCTACCGCGGCCTTGGACGTCCCCAAGGTCTGGCTCTTGATGTCGAGAGCAATGTCTATGTAGCGGCATCGCTCGCCGGAAAGCGCGGCATCGTGAAGATCACAGCGCAAGGCAAGGCTAGCCTCGAGGTCTCCGGCCAGGGCTTGGTTGGACTGGCCTTCGCTCCGGGGAAGTCGGCCATTCTGGCGACCAATGGCGCTGTCCACCACATTTCCTGGAACATCCAGGGGCTGCCGCTGCTGTCGGAGTGAAGCTGTCGGAGTGAACTCTCCAGTCTTGTGTAGAGGCGGGCGACTCGCCCGTCCGGTGCGGGCGTGGTCGCCCGCACCCACACTTTTGGTATCAGGCCGGCGGTGGCAAGGCTCGTCCCCAGCCCCCAGCCTGGAGGCTGGCGCGAATCACTCCGAGCAACTCGTCGTTATCGGCCGGCTTCTGGAAGAAGGCGATAGCGCCCGATTCGAGGGTTTGTTTTTCATTGCCCTCGGGATCGCGAGCGGTTAGCACGATCACCGGGGTGTCCGCAAGCGCCGGATATCGTCGCAAGTTCTTGAGCACGGTAAATCCGCCGCCTGCCGGTAATCCGAGATCGAGGATGATCAACTGGGGGCGTTCCTTCTTGGCCAAGGCGATGGCCGAATAACCGTCCCCAACATTCACGGTTTCGAAATTGTTGGCCCGCAAACGCAAACTCAGGGCATGTCGAAGATCGGGGTCATCGTCCACGACCATAATCTTAGGTCGAGTCAGGGGCTGCCCCGCGGTTTTGTTTTCAGTGCGCATTCTGGTGTTTCTCCTTTTCTTTGATGGTTTGTTTGCTGGTAAGACTGTGCTGGATGATGTCGGTGACGCAATCAGCGACCACCCCAACTTGCTCTTCCACACTTCTCGGATCGCCGGAGGCCGGTCAAGAATCTTTTCGACCGTCACCCGCAGGGTGCCGCTCGTTTTCAACCGGGGCAGCGCCGACATTTGGTTGCGGATACGTTCCATCATGATGTCGACGTGCGCCATGTCGGTGGAGGCGACCACGAAAAACGTTTCGCCCGGACCGCTGCCCGTGGATGGGAGAACCAGATCCTTGTCGACGAAGATGCACCGGCGCAGCAGTTCCAAACAGCGCTGGCAGGTTTCTTTCCAGCTTCCGCCGAGTGAATTGGCCCGTGGGGTCAGCTCCACGCGCACCAGCACAATGGAATCCCGCAAGCGTTCCTGATAAGTAATTACCGGGAGCAGGAGCTTGGCCAGGGAAAACAGGGGCAAGGTGAACGAGAACGTGCTGCCGCTTCCGGGTTGACTGGCGACCCACATGCTGCCGCCGTGCAGGGTGACGATTTCTTTGGCAATGTAGAGGCCCAGACCGAGGCCGGTCCGGTTATTGTCCACCGCGCCGGGGTCCTGGTAGAGACGATCAAAAACCTGTGGCAGCAACTCGGCGGGAATGCCACGGCCGCTGTCGCTGACCGAGAGGCGCACCAGGGTGGGATCGGTCTCGACAATCTCTGCTTTCACCAGCACCGCGCCCTCGGGCGGAGTGAACTTGATGGCGTTGTCGATGAGGTTGATAAGGACTTCGATCACGCGACCGGGATCGGCATAAACCAGAGGGATGGTCTGGTCGGGCATAGCTTCGAGGGCGAGGCGCCTTTCGGCGGCGGCGGGCCCCATCATCGCGACCGCCTGCTGAATCAGTTCGCCGACATCGATGCAGCGCGGTTCGACGCGCAGCTTGCCGCTATCGGCGCGCGTGGCTTCCAGCAGGTCGCGGATCATGGCGTGCAACTGGTTCACGCTTTTTAAGGCGGTTTTCAGGTGGTCCGTCTGGTTGGGCGCGAGTGGACCTGCCAACCCGTCCAGAAGGAGCGTCACGTACTGGTGAATGCAGGTCAGCGGTGTGCGCAGCTCGTGCGAGATGTGGGACAGAAATCGGTTCTTGAATTCAATCTGCTGCTTGCGGGTGATTTCCAGAGAGCGCAATATCGCCTGCCGTTCCACCGCGTAGCGGACAGCACGCTCCAGTTGTTTGCTGGTGATGTCGCCTTTGACCAGGTAGTCCTGAACGCCCTGGTGGACGGCATTGATGGCCAGCGCCTCGTCGTTGTGCCCGGAAAGGATCACCACCGGCACATGCGGAGCCTTCTGCATGATGCGATGAAAAGTTGCCGCGCCATGGCTGTCGGGAAGATTCAAGTCGAGCAGCACCAGCGACGGTGTTTCCACGTCCAGAGACGCGAGCGCGTCGGACAGCCGGGGGACACAGTTCACACGCACATCCGACATGCCTTCCTCCAGGCGCAGGCGTACCAGGTCGGCGTCTCCGGGGTTATCCTCAATCAGCAAAATATGGCCAGCATCCGGTTCCATAATTTCTATTTTTCCTCTCGCGGCAGGCTGACGGCGCTAAACCAGAATTCTTCAATCGATTGCACCGCCAGGAAATAGTCACTTAGACTTCCGGGCTTACTGACATAACAGTTTGCGCCCAGTTCGTAACTGCGCAGGATGTCCGGCAGCGCGCGCGAGGTGCTGAACACCACGATTGGTATGGTGCGCAGATCCGCGTCGGCTTTGGCCTCGGTCAATACCGCCCGACCGTCTTTCTTCGGCATATTCAGATCCAGGATCACCAGGTCGGGACGAACCGCATTCGCATACTGGCCGGCACGATGAAGATAGGCCATTGCCTCCTCCCCATTTTCTACACGGTTGATGTGGCTGTGATGCCTGCTCCCGACCAATGCCTCCTGTGCAAGCAGGCCGTCGCCAGGGTTGTCATCCACGAGAAGGACCTCCGGCAATGGCTTCATCGCCCCGCTCCCAATTTCTCAGGTTGAGGACCGCCAGGCCCACTGAACTTGAACGCCTCCACCACAGCCATGTTCGAACCTCACCCATACGCTTGCACCGAAATAGCGTGAACAAATGGTCGATGAACCTGGCCGATAGCCCGGTCTGATGCCGTTACTCGCGCACATCTCAAAATGATTGCTACATGGAGATAGCTATCGGCAGCATCCAAACGGGCTTGAGACCCTTAAAGACAATCCGCCTCCTGCCGGAGAACAGGCGTGGACCCGTCTATATGGCCATGTCCGTTGGGACGTACTCGGGAAAGAGAGGAAGGAAGGTTTGCTATTTTCTGTAGACGGTGGGCTGTGGGCCCTTCTCGACGTTCGGCGCTTCACTGTTTCCCGTGAACCAGAGAAGATGAAACCGAGGCAGCGCCGAAAGAACTTCAACTGTACTTTCGTGCTGCCTCGGTTGTGCCGCCTCGATCGTGCCAGTGTCGGCTATTTGTTGACCTTTTGCGTAACGGCCGTGTATGAGGCGGGAAGGTAATTCGCGTCCCCGCTGTACTTGGCTACGACAGCATGCGTGCCTGTGGAAAGGGCCGAGGTTGTGAACTGAGCAACCCCTCCTCTCATCGTTGCGGAACCCACCGCCACGCCTCCGACCACGAATTCCACTGCCTCACCATCGGGCGGCGGCCCCGCGATCGAGCTTATGGAGGCGGTGAACGTCACTGAAGTCCCGAGCACGGAGGGGTTCGCTGATGAAGAGATTGTCCCTATCATCTTCGGGACTAAAACCTCGTCGCCCTTGTTGCTTGAGATTGCGATCACTCCGAAGTCATTCACCTGCACGGAGTAAGGTTCCACGGCGGGAGACAGCCCCGCCACGGTCATAAAATCCAGCATGCCCGCGGACGGAGTCCACAGGAAGCCGTGCAAAAGGTTCTTGGTGGAAGTGGTGAGAGAGGTTCCCACGATCCATCCCTTGTTGTTAACGCTGAGGGCAGAACTTTCGCTGCCGCCGAGCGTGCCCAGGTCTGTGACTCCCGCGGTCTGCGTCCATGAGTAAGCATGAGCATTCCCATTGGCGAAGAGCGATTGCCCAACAATCGTTTGCGAATCGTTGATGGCGAATGCGAGAGTTCCAGGTCCGCCCAGACTCTGGAAACCATTGGCTTGCGTCCACAGGAAGCCAAGCGTGTTAGCGGCGCCATTGGGAAAGTAGTAGCCCACCACCTGGTTCGAGGCGTTGATAGCCACGGCCGTGCCGCCGGAGGTGCTGGTGAGATCAGGTGTCAGATCCTGCATGCCGCCGGCTTGCGTCCACAGAAAGGCATGCTGGGAATACGTGGCGGTGTAGGATAGCCCAACCACCTCGCCTGCGTCGTTGACTCCGCTCGCCGCGCTTAAATCGCCGCCGAGTGAACCCAACCACTGAATTCCAGTACCCGGCTCCCAGACGAAAGCTTGAAAAGCGCCCGAGTTGTCCGGATCTCCGGTGCCCGCGACAGCGGCAAGATCGTTAATGGAAGCCCCACCGCTGTTGGTCACAGGCAAGCCCAGGCTCTCGGTTCCGCTGCTGAGACCCCAGGTCGCCACGTGATACGAATTACCGGTGCCGCTGTTCACCATTACTTGTCCGTTGTTGTTAATTGCAATTAAAGAGTTGGGATTCGATCCCGGTATCTTCACGACGCTAAACACGACTTGCGAGGACGCGAAAGCCGAAAACGCCAGCGTCAGTGCCGCAAGGACTGCAACCTTATTCGATTTTTTCACAGCGCTCCATCCTCCTCTGAGAATGTTGATATCAAAAAGTCTGGGGAATAGGCGTACCTATCACAGCTGCAAGGTGCAAGCGCCGTGCCATTTTGAAGCTCTAGTGTCAATTCAGGAATTGACGCTAATCGCAGGATTAATCGTCGGTTACGACGGTCAGCTTTTAGGATGTTCTCGGCTGAAGTTCTTTTGCGCAACAGATTGCGGACCCTTCATGGGAACGGAACTACCCACACCAAAAGTAACTGTTACCGTTAGAATGAACGGGCGAATCGTGAATGCTCGGAGTTCCTACGCGAGAACTGAGAACTGAAATCAGCAAACTTTCTCCCGATGAACTGTGGATGGAAGAAGCCCTGCGCTGCGCCCAGCGCGCGCTGGAGGCGGGCGAAGTACCGGTGGGAGCGGTCGTGGTGTGTGCCGGACAGGTGGTGGCGCGAGGATGGAATCGCAACCTGACCGACAACGATCCAACCGCGCATGCTGAAATCGTGGCCTTGCGCGAGGCGGGACAAAACCTCGGTAATCACCGGCTGGGAGACTGCGAACTGTTTGCTACAATTGAGCCGTGCGCCATGTGCGCGGGAGCGGCTATTCACGCCCGCCTCCGCCGCCTGGTGTTCGGCGCCGATGACCCGAAGGCTGGCGCCGTCCATTCCGTGATGCAGGTGGTGAATCACCCCAGTTTGAATCATCGGATGGAGATACAGGGCGGGGTGCTGGCAGGACGCTCGGCGGATATGCTGCAGGAATTTTTCAGAAAGCGCCGCTAGGTTTTCGGGGAGGGCACGGCTTAACAGGCTGCGGAAATAGCAGGTGTTGCACTTGATTTTGGGTGGCGCAGCGGTTCACCGCTGCGGTAACCGCACTATTTTGAAGAAGGCTTTAGCCGCTGAGGGCGCTTCTACTGACAACTGATTTTCCGGAGAGGTGCGTGAGTGGTTGAAACGATCCGCCTCGAAAGCGGACATACCTTAACGGGTATCGTGGGTTCAAATCCCACCCTCTCCGCCATATTTTCTGAACTCCAATAAATCCGAGCTAGAGCGGCGTGTCTTTGGCGCGTAATTCGGTGGCTCCAACTCTCGGCAGCGCCAGCGAGTCCGCCACTACCCAGGCGGCGCCGACCACGGCGAGATTCACGGCGCTCTCAGACCAGTTCCAGTGGGTCGAGTGATCGGCCAGGAGTACTGGCCCGTTCACCAGCAAGCCAAAGGACGCGAGCATGACGGTCAACAGGATCGCGGCGAGGCGGGCCTGCACGCCGGTCAGGATAGCAACGCCCGCCGCGACGAAGCAAATCCCGGTCGCATAACCCCAGAACTCTTGCGTAGGCGGCAGCCACTTGGGGACGAGCGGAGCGGTGAGGTTCATATAGACAAAATGCGCTCCGCCGAATATCAGCGTACAAATTCCAAATGTAAGCCGGCCCAGGCGCGTGAGGCGCGCGGCCAGTGCCACATCGATGCTGGCGTTGGTGGCATAGATGATCAGGCCGCCCGCGGCGATCGCGAGTTGCATGGCGATTTCTTCGTAAGGGCCGTATACGGCGTAATGCCTAAGCAGCAGGCGGCCGTTCATCAAGATGACAACAAACAGCGCGTAGTAGACCGCGAGCGCAGCCGCGCCCCGGGCCGCGGTTCGACGCCACTCGACGGCCGCGGCCGCGGTGACCATGAACGCACCGGCGGCATAGGCTAATACGGTGCGAACGGGAAAGTTCTTGGGCACCGGCTGCCCCGGGTCGAAGTTCCCAAACGCCAAGGAGGCCATGCCCAGTACCATCACGCCCAGGCCGTAGACGCGCCAGCCGAAGGCCATCGTCGTTTTTCCCGCCGTCATGACCGTTCCAGCTCAGCTAACAGCATTAAGGGCAGCCCACCGTTTCGAGACATACGATTAACATTCAATGAGAAAATTCTGAGTGGCAATAGCCACATGACTAATTTTGCGCCGACCACCATTTGGCATCCTGCGCCGTCCATGTTAGACTAAACTAACTAGACTTAGTTCGGTGAAGATGCTATGAAAACAGTGAATATTCATGAGGCGAAAACTCAGCTCTCGAAACTGGTAGAAGCGGCGTCAAAGGGTGAGTCGTTCGTCATTGCCAAGGCTGGCAAGCCGGTCGTAAAGGTCACTGCCCTTAGCGCTCCCACCGGTGCTCAAGTACGGCGCCTCGGTTTCATGGCGGGGCAGATCTCTGTTCCGGACGATTTTGACCGAATGGGCAATGAGGAGATCGAACAAATGTTCGGCGGCGGTGCATGAAATTTCTGCTTGATACGCATCTCCTCCTCTGGGCTGCCAGCGAACCGCGCCGCCTCTCGAAACAAGCTCGAACCCTGCTCAACAATCCGGAAAACGAGCTTCTCTTCAGTGCGGCTAGTTTATGGGAAGTGGCAATTAAACACGGGTTGGGTAGAGATGATTTTAAGGTGGACACGCGGCTACTACGGCGCGGTCTATTGGACAACGGGTACAGCGAGGTGCCCATCCTCAGTGATCATGTGGTTGCCGTCGATAGCCTGCCCCCGATTCATAAGGATCCTTTCGACAGAATCCTGGTGGCACAGGCGACCGTCGAAGGTGTTACGCTTCTGACTATTGATTCCCTGGTGTCGCAGTACCCGGGACCGATCAGAACAGTGTAGTAATCCACGCAGATGGAGAAAGATAGTGACGAAGAAGTGACGAAGAATTCACTGAGGAGTTCTCCCCTTGAATAGCCCGCTCCAAACGCCATTTGACAGTGTTGAGAACGCGCACCAATATGTGCGCCTGCTGGTCGAGGCCATTGCCGAAGCCAAGAGCGAGATTGCGGCCGACCTCGGCGTTGATTCCAAGTCGGAACGGCGGGTCCAGGCCCTGCAGATCGTGCAATTCAAATTAGATAAACTGGAGCAGCATTTGCAGAGCAGCAGCCGCCTGCTCAACGACCTGCGCACTTTGCGACGGCTTCTGTTGGATGAACGGCTCGAACCCGTCACAGCGAGCCCGGACCGGAATTCCGCCGCCTAGATTTCAGCCGTTATTCGAGCCAGGTTAAACACTCCGGCTCACGCTCTCAATTTTTCCGCAAACTTCTTTTCCAGCTTCGCCAGCTTGGGCGAGATCACAAACATGCAATAAGGCTGGCGCGAATTTTCGTTGTAGTAGTTCTGATGGTAGCCTTCCGCCACATGAAATTCCTCGGCCGGTTCGACGGCGGTCATGATCGGTTCAGGAAACACTTTCGCCGCCGTCATCTCTGCAATCACATCTTCGGCGATCCTCTGCTGTTCTTCATCGGCGTAGAAAATCACCGAACGATATTGCTCGCCCGCATCATTTCCCTGCCGGTTCAGCGTCGTCGGATCGTGCACCGCGAAGAATACGTCGAGCAGTTCACGGTAGTTGATCTGATCGGGATCGAAGGTGACGCGAACAACTTCCACATGCCCGGTGTCGCCGTTGCACACCTGGCGATAAGTCGCCTGACCGGCGTGTCCGCCCATATAGCCGGACTCGACCTGGCTGACGCCGGTGAGACGCTGAAAAACGGCCTCAATGCACCAGAAGCATCCGCCGCCAAAGACTGCTGTTTGCTCTTGAGCCATGAAGGTTCCCAGTTGTCAATTGTCAGTTGTCAGTTCTCGGTTCTCAGCAGGTCCAGCTTGGCCGTCGCTCTTACTGAGAACTGACAACTGAGAACTCCCTTTCACACTGACACCGTAAAAGAAGTTTCCGTCCGAGTAACCGGCCGGTAAAGCGTGTCGCGCTCGATCGGCTCGCGGCCGGCTTCCTTGATCAAGCGGACCAGATCGCGCCGCTGCAAACCTTGCGGAGTGGTCGCTCCCGCATCGTGGTAAATCTTTTCTTCAACCACCGTGCCGTCAATGTCGTCGGCGCCGAAGCGCAGCGAGATCTGCGCAATCTTCGGCGTCATCATCTGCCAATAGGACTTGACGTGCGCGAAGTTATCAAGCACCAGCCGGCTGACCGCAATCTGCCGGATATCGAGCATGCCGGTGGTCGTAAAAAGATGCCGCAGCGGCGTGTTCGCCGGATGGAAGGCCAGCGGGATAAATGTCTGGAAGCCGCCCGTCTCATCCTGCAAGGCGCGGAGTTTGAGCAGGTGATCGACGCGTTCTTCGTCGTTCTCGATGTGGCCGTAGAGCATGGTGGCGTTCGACTTCAACCCGATCTGGTGGGCGATGCGGGCGGTATCCAGCCATTGATCGCCGTCAATCTTGTGATCGCAGATAATGTGCCGCACCCGGTCGGCAAAAATTTCCGCGCCACCGCCCGGCAGCGAGTCGACGCCGGCCTCTTTCATTTTTTCCAGCGTCTCGCGGATCGTCAGTTTAGCCCGCTTCGCGAGGTACGCGACCTCCACCATGGTGAAAGCCTTCATGTGAACTTGCGGAAAGCGCTCTTTCAATCCGGATACGAGATCAAGAAAATATTGGAAGGGCAGATCAGGATGCAGGCCGCCGACAATATGAAACTCAGTGACTGCTTCAGTGTACCCCGAAGCGGCCGTCTGAAAGGCCTCTTCGAGCGCCATGGTGTAGCTGCCGGGAGAATCTTTCTTGCGTCCAAAAGCGCACAGACGACAAGCGGCCACACAAACATTTGTAGGATTGATATGCCGATTGACATTGAAGTAAGCGGTGTCGCCGTGCATCCGCTCACGAACCCAGTTCGCGAGCCAACCCACAGCCAGGATGTCGCCCGTCCCGTAGAGGACAAGCGCGTCGGCCTCGTTCAGGCGTTCGCCCGCAAGGACTTTATCTTTGATCGGGACGAGGCGGGGGTCGTCTGTCTGAAATGCGTGGGTCTGGAATGAGTGCGCGTTCGGCATCTGTTTAATAATAACCCAGCCTGCGGAGGACCACTAAAGAGTTGTCGTCCTGAATGCAGCAAGGACTTCACGAAGTGAAGTCCTTGGGGAGTCGAAGGACCCCCATACCCTATCAACTGGGGGTGCGCCACTTCCTCGCGTTTTTCGAGAAGTGGCAGCCCATCGCTATTGATGACAGCGCAGGAGATGATATAAATCACGGCGGCGATTGGCGTTATGAGCGTGGATATAGCAAACCTAATCGGAAGCGTGCTCGCTCTCACGGCGGTGAGCGCTGTTGTGGGATTACTTCGCAGGTACCTGCCCGCTCGCAAGACGAACCCGCAGGCGCAGCTCGATTCACATGGAGATGTCGAGGACTTCAGCAACTCTAGCGTTGCCGTCTACGCCTGCATGATTGTTGTTGGCATCGCTTTTGCTTTTTCCGCACACTGGGCGCTGGCCGCGGGGAACCGTCGTTTTGCCGAGGCAGACGGTCCGGCCCCGTTTCGATTCTTCCCGAGCGGAGCCATCTGGTGGTTTTTTCCCGGGGTTGGAGCTCTCTGTCTGAGCTGGGAGATTACACTTTTCCTCTGGTCGCTTTTCGCTGGCCGCAGCAGAGTGGCCCGCTTTATCGACTGGACCAGCGAACGCGCCCGTTATGACAGCACTCGGGCCCTGCGATGGATGACTTTGTTTCTCGCGATGCCTATTGGAATCGCAAACCTTCTCGCAGTTCCCATGCATTACACATTGGGCGACAGCGACATCGTCGTGGGCCACTACGCAACGCCGGCTCGCCAGAATCTCCCGTACTCTCAAGCACGTCGCGTTGCGCTGGTCGATGGCTTTCGGGATCGTTCTGGGAAATTCACTGCCAGCGCTGGAATGATTGTCGATTTTGGCAACGGCCTGCGCTGGAATTCATCGGACATTGGCGACTTCAAATTGAAAGTCGATCCCGGGCTGGCGGAGTTTCTTCAGCGCAAGACTGGACTCCCGCTGGAGCACGCCGAAACAGAGGCAGACCTGCATTCGCCACCACGCTAACGGCCGGGTCGGCCACAGCCTTACTGCCAGCTTACCCGCCTGTGACAAGATCCCAGCTCTGTAGCATGATATGCTATTTTTAAGCATTTGTTGCTACACAGTGGACATGAAGGTGCCTCGTGAATATCTCTCTAACACCAGAACTCGAACAAATGGTGGATGACAAGGTAAAGAGCGGACGCTATGCCTCTGCCTCGGAGGTAATCCGTGAAGGCCTGCGGCTTCTGGAAGAGCGGGAACAACTCAAACAGCAGCGGCTTTTAGAGGTGCGACAAAAAATTGACCGCGGAATTGAGCAATTGGATCGCGGCCTCGGTATTCCAGGACCCGAGGCCCGGGCGCGCCTGCGGCAGCGGAGAAGCGTAAAGTAGCGCAATGCACGCATATGTGCGGGCTCCCGTGGCAATTGAAGTTCAGCCGTGCCTCAGCAAAAGATCTCCCGCCACAAAGAAAAAGAAGACCACCGAAATCACCCCGTTCATCGTGAAGAACGCAGCGTTCAGTTTGCTCAGGTCATCGTCCCGCACCAGCGTGTGTTCGTAAAGCAAAAGCGCAGCCACGGCGATCACTCCCGCGACGGCCAGCTTACCTAAGCCGAAGGTGACGATCAGCGCGCCCAGCAACCCGAGCATCACGATGTGAAACAAACGGGCGATGACGAGCGCATTCCGGATGCCGAGAAAACGCGGCAGCGAGTGCAATCCGTGGCTGCGATCGTAGTCATGATCCTGACAGGCGTAGATCACATCGAATCCGCCGACCCAGAACGTCACCGCGGCGGTGAGCAGCAGGATGCGCGGATCAAGCGAGCCGCGAACCGCGATCCAGGCAGCAGCGGGAGCAATGCCGAGCGCAAAACCGAGAAACAGATGCGACCAGCGCGTGAAGCGCTTGGTGTAGGAATACAGAAGGATTACCGCCAAGGCCACCGGCGAAAGCATCAGCGTCAACCGGTTCAACTGGGAAGCGGCGAGAACAAAGATTCCGCACGCAATCAGAACGAACGTGCTGACGAACGCCGGCGTCAACTGGCCGACGGGCAAAGCGCGCGTTGCCGTGCGGGGATTGGCGGCATCAATCGAGGCGTCGGCCAGACGATTGAAGGCCATCGCGGCGGAGCGCGCCGAGACCATGGCGACGACAATCCATGCCACTTGCCGCCACGCCGGTAAACCTCCAGCGGCCAACATGGCCCCGCAGAGCGCAAACGGGAGGGCGAAGATCGAGTGTTCCCACTTGATCATCTCCAGCGCGATCTTCAGATTTCGGAGAAAGCCCACTGCCTAATTGTAAAACAGTGGATGTATGTGGAGAGCGACGCGCGCCCCCGGGCGCCTCACACAGGACGGGCGAGGCGCCCGTCGCTCCATCGTCGGACTGACAGCGCGATCACGTCACCAGCGGCACGAACCGGCAGCCTTCTAGAATTTTTACTTCGGGCTGTCCACCGACTTTGTGGATCAAGTGCAAATCCTGACTGGCGGATGGGGCCGATGGGCACCATCATGCGCCCACCTTCGCGCAGCTGAGCGAACAGAGCGGGCGGCATCTCGTGTGTTGCGGCAGAAATGAGGATGGCGTCGAATGGAGCGTACTCAGGCCAACCCTGGCTACCATCACCGACTCTGATCTTCACGTTTCGATATTCCAACCGTTGCAGAGTACTTTCCGCGGAGGCCGCGAGTGGCGCATGGCGCTCTACCGAATACACTTCGCCGGATAGTAGCGAAAGCAATGCTGTCACATACCCGGAACCGGTGCCGACTTCGAGGACGCGTTCCTTTTCATTGCCTTGCAGCGCGAGGCGCTCGAGCATCGCAGCCACGATGTAGGGCTGCGAGATGGTTTGTCCTTCGCCGATAGGCAGCGGACGATCTTCGTAGGCTGAGTTCCATAAAGGCTGCGGAACAAACTCGTGTCGCGGCACGCGCTGCATGGCCTCGAGCACGCGTAAGTCGCGGATCCCCCGATCCGCGAGTTGAGTGCGGACCATCTCTTCGCGCTGTCGCTGCAGAGAATCGAGTTGGAAGGAGAAGCCCATGGCTTCGGTCCGGGTGACTTTAGAATGGCCCAATAATTCCGCCAATGTGGCGCGAGATCTCTTGCGCAGCAGGCAGTTCGCGCCGCGCCTTTTTTTCCTGCGCTTCGATCAGGTCGAGATACTTGTAGGCCGATCCCGTGTTAAAGAGCACGACCTTGTCTTCGGCGCGGAAGAAGCCGTTGGCACGGAGCTTCTGATAGGCAACCAACGAGGCGGCTCCTTCGGGCGCGGCGAATACGCCTTCTATGCTGGCCCAATACCTGGTGGCTGCGAGAATTTCTTCATCGGTCGCGGCGATCGCCGTGCCCTGGCTTTTTTTCAGGATGTCGAGAATCAGGTAGTCGCCATACGCTTTCGGAACCCGCAGTCCCGCGGCAAAAGTCGCGGCGCCGCTCCACATTTCGGATGTGCTCTTCCCTGCTTCCCACGCTTTCACGATCGGCGCGCAGCCAGCCGCCTGCACGGTTATCATTTTTGGGCGATCGGAACCAATCCAGCCGAGCTCCTCCATTTCATCGAAGGCCTTCCACATGCCGATCATGCCCACGCCTCCGCCGGTTGGATAGATGATGCCGTGCGGAAGTTTCCAGCCGAGTTGCTCGGCAACCTCGTAACCCATCGTCTTCTTGCCCTCGACGCGGAAGGGCTCTTTGAGGGTCGAGACATCGAACCATCCGTCTTCGTTCTTTGTCCAGCCTTCTTTGTCGATGCGTTCGGCAACCATTCGGGCGCAGTCGCTGATCAGGCCGTCAACGAGAGTTACGCGCGCGCCGTAGTAGTCGCATTCCATGCGATTCGCGAGCGGAACGTCTTTCGGCATGAAGATGTGGGCTTCGATGTCCGCTGCTGCCGCGTAGGCTGCCAGCGCGCCGCCGGCGTTTCCGGCGGACGGAGCGGCCAACTTCTTCAGGCCGTAATGTTTTGCCATTGTGACCGCAGCCGACATGCCGCGAGCTTTGAACGATCCCGTTGGATTCAATCCTTCATCTTTAATATAGACATTCGCGTATTCGCGACTAGGAAGCATGGGCGTGAATCCCTCACCGAGCGTCACGGGCTTTTCGCCTGCATGAAGATCGGGGAGAACTTCGGCGTAACGCCACATGCTGGCCACGCGGCCCGACAAATCTTCGCGGCGCAACTTCCCTTTCAGGCTGGCGAGATCGTAGCGGACGAAAAGCACGCCGCCGTCTTTGGGACAGACATTCCGCGGAAGATCAGCGGAGAGATGCTCGCCGCAGCGCGTGCATTCGAAGTAGGCAATTCGCATAGAGGGAAGGATAGCATTTCGGCTGTTGGCACTTAGCTCTCTATCATTGGCTCGGCTATCGAGATTTATTGTCCGCAGACATGGATGCCGACCACAAGAAAGACGGTGTATGGCTACCCGCAATAAGAAAAGCGGTTTCTGTCATCTTCTATGCAATGCTGCTTTGCTTCTTGTTGATCTTGGTCTTATGGCACTTCGTTCTCAACAATGAAGCTGTTTATCACCGTATCTCGCTAGCTCGGGGGACAGTGAGACAAGACTTCCGGCTGAACTACAGCGGTTATTACCGCATGGGGATTGAGGTAGAAAGAAAATTTCCGCATAGGACGCTTCAATGCTTGCTGGGTGTCAACGACTTTATGCCCAAGGATGGTTGCAAAGATACCCCTGCTGTCCTGAAATACTTTTGGACGTTGAGTTGTGGGGGTGGAAGAATGACAGAGTCAGGATCTTCTGAAAAGATTATCGGAGGAGCATATACGAAGGACACGATGGAAGTTGAGTTTGGGGGATTTCAGGGCAAGTGGGGCGAGCGTTGTCGATTGGCAGTGAACTTTCTTCAAGATGCAAATGGGACTCTTTCTGTCGCAAATCCAAAACTCCATATCTATACGGAGCTTTTCTGACCTTCCCACGTGACGGCCTGGGCTCGATCCTGATCGAGGCTGGCCAAACGCCTGGCCAGCTCGCCTTGTTGTGCTTGCGGCAGCGGAATCTCGGCATCGGCCAGACTATCCCAAAGCTGGCCGATGAGGGTCAGACGTTCTTCGGGGCTTAGGCGCGCAAGTTCGTCAGAACTGAGACTTCCCATGCCCTTAAAATACCTCTTCCTAATGCGCCAAACAACTCCTAAACAGGCACTCTTTTCAGCATTTCCTTCGCTCGCCGAAACCAGGGCCGCTCGCGCCGCCGCAGATAGCCGGGCATACTGGACTTCTTATCGAGCACCTTCTGCGCCCATTCTCGGGCTTCGGCGTTGCGGCCTTCCGAGGCCAGCAGATCCGCGAAATTCAGGTAGGTCTCCGATGACGTCGAGGTGATGGTTACCTGCCGGAAGAGCGCTTCGGCTTTTTCTTTTTGGCCGGTCTGCGCATACGCGTGGGCGAGCAGGCCAGCGGCGCGCAGGAAATCGTAGTCCGGCTCTTTGCTGACCGCGCGCTCGAGGTCGGGTAATGCGGCCGCGGCATCGCCTAGCAGGATGGCGCAGACACCTCGCCGATAAAAGGGGTCCAGCGTATCGGCGCGAGCGGCTATCGCTTTATCGAATGCGGCTCGGGCCTCGGCGAGGTCGCCGTTGTCCATGTAGAGGCCGCCGAGTTCTTCGTAGTTGCCGGCTGAGGGATTATCGCGTATCGCATCCTGGAGTTCGCCGATGCGCTTGCGACGCGGGAAAACTTTGAAGGATTGGCCCAGCAGTCCGACGTCGGGTAGCGCCTCTACCAGAAGATAGACAATTGCGCCTAGAGGACCTAGAAAGAGGATGATAAAAATCCAGTAGGTATCCGGACGCCGGCGGATGAAGTGGACGATGGCTAGTCCCTGGAGGATGATTCCCCACGGGTATAGAAGGTAGCTTAGAAATCCCATGCCGTTCTCAGGCTATTTGAGCCTAGCGTGAGATTACACATTTGTGGAAGATGGAGAAAGTGGCGGGATGGCTGCCCGGCGACGGCACGGGTGAGACGCGGCAAGCCGCGTCTCTACGCGAAAGTCAGACTGGAGCATTGATGCCGGTTGAGAAAATCAAAATCCAAGACGAGCAGCAGATTCTGGCGCTCCACGAAGCTGGCGACAAGGCGCTGATGAGCGCCGATGTCGCCGCGCTGGCACAAATCTTTGCTGACGACTATGTGCAGTACAACGAGGCCGGCAAGGCTTTTACGAAGCAGGATGTGTTGAATAATTTTCGAACTGGGGCGATCCGCTATCCGTCGATTGTCTCTACGGGGCGGAAGATTCGGATTTTTGGCGACACTGCGGTCGTGCATGGCTCGGAATCCGACGAAGTGGAGGCCGATGGAAAGAGATTCAGCGTGCGCTACGTTTACCTCGACGTGCTGCGGAAAAAAGACGGGGAGTGGAAACTGGTGGCATCACAATTGGCCAGACCAATGGAATAAAAAGCGTGAACCTAGCCTTCCTCCGGCCGCAGCCGATTCTGCCAGTGCGTCCAGAGGAACCAGACGATCGCCGCTGCCAGCGCGATTCCGATGATCGCGTCGAACTTGTGGAAGTATTTGCCCAGCGAGCGCCAGTTCTCGCCCAGCTTCATGCCAAAGTAGGCGAGCGCAAAACACCAGGGCCACGATCCGAGGAAGGTGTAGACGTGGAATTTGACGCGGGGCATGCGGGCGATTCCGGCGGGCAGCGCTATGAATGTGCGGATCATGGGCAGTAGACGCGCAATGAACACGGCCAAATCCCCCCAGCGCAGAAAGAAGCGGTCGGCCCAATCCAGTTCGCGGCGGCCCATCAGTATCCATCGACCGTAGCGCTCGACCAGCGGGCGACCGCCATAGCATCCGATTTCGTAGGCGACGAGGGAGCCCAGGTTGCAACCGATTGCGCCAGCGGTAGCCACCCAAATCAGCTTCATCCTGCCGGCATAGACAAGGTAGCCTGCGAAAGGCATGATCAGTTCGGACGGCAGGGGAATGCACGCGGACTCAATCGCCATGAGCAGCGCAATCCCGGCGTAGCCAGTCGCCGCCACAACGGAATTAATGAAGACGAACACCAGGGTGAGGATTTTCTCGGTCATGCGATCAGCGGCACGGGCTGAAGAACGGCACATCCCTGCCCTTCGGCTTGCTCAGGGCCGGGCTGACAACTGAAGAGGGCGCTGGGATCGCGGACGCCGAAAGGGTCACTGAAATGGTCCGGGAGTCCATCAACCCCACTCAGAACGCGCCTTCCTGCGTAAAACTGAAGCCGGGTAGCGATACGCCATCGGCCGACTTGGCTACCTTCACCTTCACGACGGGCGCGTCGGGGGCGGTGACTTCGGCGGGGCGCAGTACCGCATATTGAGTGAACACTTCACTGTAAACCTTGGTGACAAGATGATCCTGGCCGGTTGCATCCTGGCGCCAGACCTGTCCGAGTTTGATGCTCTTCACGGCCACAAGTTTTTCCTTAGTTCTCAGATTACTCACCCGGCCGCCAAGCCGTCAATTGCAGAGGAGTTACCTTTGGTGCTGCGCTGCTGCCCCTGACGAGCGACTTTGCTACCATTAGCCACTTGCTCAGGAGGAAAACGATGCCTCGCGGAAATGTGCCGCGTCAACCCAGTCGCAGCGGACGACAGGAAGGCGCCCGCCGGGCGACTGTTTTGCCGCTGAAGAGCACGCGATCGTTGAAGGGCGCGAAAGACGCGAAGAAGGCGGCTCCGCGCCCCATCGCCTCACGAGTATCACTTCGTGCCGGGAAGGCGCCTAAGTCTGCGGTTCTGAAAAAACAACCTGTACTGAGAACAAAAGACGCGGCAAGCCGCGTCTCTACCTATGATCCTCTGGCTCCGGAGCGGGTTCGGCAGATCATCGCGGGTCTTGACCGTCTTTATCCGGGAGTTACTTGTGCGCTCACCCACCGCAGCGCATGGGAATTGCTCGTGGCCACGATTCTTTCCGCCCAGTGTACCGACGTGCGGGTCAACATCGTGACGCCGGTGCTGTTTGAGAAATATCCGACCGTCCAGGATTTCGCGGCGCTTGAGCCGGAACAATTGGAGCCGGATATCCGCTCGACTGGCTTCTTCCGCAACAAGTCGAAGTCGGTGGTGGGGGCGGCGCGGAAAGTGGTCGCAGACTTCGGCGGCAATGTGCCGCAAACCATGGAGGAGTTGCTGAGCCTCCCCGGCGTAGCTCGCAAGACGGCGAATGTCGTGCTCGGAACCTGGTTCCAGAAGAATGAAGGGGTAGTCGTGGACACGCACGTGACGCGAATTTCACGCCGTCTGGAGCTAACCAGGCACGAAGACCCGAAAAAAATTGAGGAGGACCTGATGCGGATCATTCCCCGCGAGAGGTGGACAGACTTTTCTCACGAAGTGATCTGGCACGGGCGCAAACTCTGTGTGGCACGCGGCCCGAAATGCGCCGATTGCGCTCTGGAGAAGTTGTGTCACGCCGCCGACAAGACCTGGTCCACGGTTGAGATTCACGCCGACGCGCGGCCATAGCGTGAGTTCTCAGTAAAACCTAAGAACCAGTCGGTTCTCACTGGGACCTGAGAACTTTCTCACAGGGGCTACCGCGTGAGGTCCCTGATCTGCACGCCGTAAGGTTCCAGCGAGCTACCGGTGGCGTAGTTGAGGGCTGCCACCGCCAGTTGATAGCTGATTTCGGCTTGCAAACGACTCTGCTCTGCCGTCGCCAGTTCGGTCTGCGCTTCGAGCACCAGGAAAATCTGCCCCTGTCCCAGTTCATACTTGCGCTGTTCCGCGGCCATCGTCTTCCTCGCCAGATCAACGGCTTCCCTGCTGGCCGCCATGCTTATCTTCGCCTGTTCGAGTTGATGGACGGCGTTAGTGACGTCGTACGTGATCTGCTCGCGAATTTGCCTTTCCGTGTACAGGTCGTGACGACGCGAGACCAGGGCATTGCCAAGAGCCGCCTGGCCGCTGCGATTTTTGACGGGGAGGTTCAAGGTCAGGCCGAATCCGTAGGATGGATAGCCGAAGCCGAACAATTGGTACAGGGAGTCGCCGTATCCTCCGCTGGAAATTAACTGTGGCTGAGTCGGCGGAGTGACATTGATATTGTATTGATTGCCTCCCAGTCCGTTGCCGGAGTAGTTTCCGCTCAGACGCAGATCCGGCAATAGATTGTTGTGAGCGAGTTTGATACTGGTGTCATCGTTGGCCAGCGACTGGCTTGCTGCTTCAAGTTCCTGGCGTTTTACCAAAGCCTGCGGCAAGGCCGTGGCCACATCGATGTCCTGCAATTCTCCGGTGGGTTCCGCTGGTTCCGTCAGATCGAGATCAAGCGCCCGAAAATAAGGATCGAGGTCAGCGCCCACGGTTTGACGCAAAACATCCTCGGTCTGCTTCAGAGCGTACTCACTCTGGATGGCCTGCACCCGTCGGCTGGCCACCTCCGACTCGGAGCGATAAATATCCAGCGGCGGCAGCGCGCCCAGTTCCAGCGCACGCTTGTCATGCTTGTATGTGGCTTCAGCGGCATCCAGCGACTTTTGCGCCACTTCCAGGTTGCCACGCGCCTGCACCACATTCCAATACTGGTTGACGACCAGCTGAATGGTGTTACTAACCTGGACTTCAAACATTGCGCGCGACCCCAGCAGATTCCGGCGCGCGATGACAAGAGGCGCGCGATTTGCGAACAACCAGCGGTTGCGCAAGAGCGGCTGGGTGAACTGGAAGCTGAGAGAGGAAGAATCGGAGGGATTGAAGAAGTTGAAAGTGCTGTTTGATGAGAGCTTGGCGACGTTGAAAGTGGCCTGAAAGTTAGTTCCGGTCTCGAACGTCTGGCTGTAATTGACCTGCGTGAGCTGGTTCAAGGTGCTCAGCGGAGTTCCCAGCGCGGCCCCGGAAAGCTCGGTGTACGCCTGCGCAATCGAGCGCTGCGCGTTGAAGCTGGCCTGGACCAAGGGATCGAAGGGCGAATGCGCGCCCAGCAGCGCATACTTGGAGTTTTCGATGTTCAATTCCTGGAGCATGACATTGCTGTTGTTGGCCAGCGTCAAGACAACCGCATCCTGCAGCGTCAGGCGCAGTTTGCCATCGACAACATGGTCCCGCATATACTTCGGGCCGGGCAGCGTGTCCGAGACTGTCTGTGGGTTCGTCAGCTCGCGGAATGTTTCCCGCTGGCGAACGATTTGCGCCGGCAGGACGCCTCCGGCCAGACACAACAGAATAGGGCACAGGGCGAGACGGAGCTTCATTCTTCCTCCTCCAAAGTGCCGGCGGGCGTTCCCACCGGCTCACTCGTAACGAATGGCTTCTACCGGATCGAGGCGCGCGGCCTTTACTGCCGGATAAATCCCAAACACCAAACCGACCGTAATGGAGACCACAAACGCCAGGAAGATGGAGCTCGCGGTGACGATGGTGGACCATCCGGCAAGCCATGCGATGAGGCGCGACATGGCAAAGCCGAAGACAATGCCGAGGCTTCCGCCTACGAAGGAAATCATCGTGGCCTCAACCACGAACTGGCGAACGATGTCGGATTGTCGAGCCCCCACGGCGCGGCGCAACCCGATCTCCCGCGTCCGTTCCAGAATGCTGGCCAGCATGATGTTCATGATCCCGATGCCACCTACCAGCAGAGAGATCGAAGCAATCGCCACCATGACGGCGTTGAACAGGCGTTCCGTGCGTTTTTGTTCGGAAAGTAGTTCAGCGGGCACAATTATGCTGAAATCGCCGGCGGCGTGATGAGACGAATCAAGAATCGCCCGGACCACCTGCGCTACCGCCGGCATGTCCGCGTTCTCACCTAAGTGGAGATAGATTCCGTCAATTTCGTCGCGGACATCGCTATAGCTGTCCTCCAGCCGAAGAATCGCCGCATTTAGCGGAACGTAGATAATGTTGTTGAGATCCTGCGCCGGAATTCCCGCCACTTCCGTCTGCGAGCTGAGCTGCGGGCTGGCGACTCCAATCACGCGGAACCACTGTTCGTTGACCTTGACGTACTGGTCGATCGGATTGGAAGCTCCAAACAGACTCGACCTCGCGGCCGCTCCCAGCACGCAGACGGGCGCGCCCCGGTTCTCTTCATCCTGATCAAAAAACCTGCCGTCGAGCAGATGAAGACCCGCGATGTTCGTGTAGCTTGGGTCGACACCGTAAACGGCGGGCACATCCTCCTGAGATTTTGGAATGGTCTTCGAAGGCGTCATCCGTTTGCGCGGAGTGGAAGCAACGATGCCGCTCAGGTCATCGCGAATCACGCGGTAGTCCTGAAAAGTGAGGCCGGGGGAGATCTTGCGAATCTTCTGGTGAGCTTGCCATTCCGTAGTTTCCTTCGCTTCCACAATCAGATTGCGGACGCCCATCTGCTCGATCAGAGCCATTACTTTCTGCCGGGCTCCGGCGCCGATGGAAAGCATGGAAACCACCGCAGCCACGCCGAAAATCATGCCTAACATGGTCAGAAGCGAGCGGAGACGATGGAGAAAAAGATTCTGCAGTCCCAGACGCACATCCGGAACCCATTGCTGGTAGCCGCGAAGCACCCTTACGGGACTGGCGGTTTCGACGGTAGACATCAAGGCGTTCCTCCCCCGATGCCTGGCGAAGCGGCGGCCGAATCGCCGGCTCTTCGCGGCGTGGTCGGATCGATCAGAGCGACTTCGGTCCCGGCATTCAGTCCTTCGATGGCGGCGCGGCTCTCGCTTTCACTTTGAACTTTGACCTCGCGTTGTTCGAATCCGGCGCCTCTCTTGGCGAAGACAACGCGCTTGCCGTCTCTCAGGAACAAGGCTTGGCGGGGAACATAAAGCACGTTCTTTTTTTCATCTCCCAGAACCACGACCTGGGCTGTGAGACCGGGACGCAGCCTTGCGTCGGCATCCACAAGTTGAATGGCGACATCGAATTTGCCGCCGAGATCCTCGTCCCAGAATCGACCCCTCGACATCCCTCCCAGGGTCTTGACGGTTCCGTGGAAAACGTGGCCAGGCAGCGCATCGAACTCAATCTCCGCCGATTGCCCGGTTTTAATGTTGTTCCGATCGTGTTCGTTAATTTTGGAGATAATTTCCATTTCCCCGGAGTCGATCACTTCAGCAATGCCACTGCCCGGCTGCACCTGGTCCCCTTCGCGGTAGTCGGGCAGACTCATCCCCGAAAAAAAGAATTCATTCGCCCCGCGGTTCTTTCTGATGGAAACCAGCCCGTCCATGGTGGCGGGAACATGCATCTTGTCGATGTTCTCCTGCGCCTGATCCATCGCCAGTTTGGCTTTGTTCCGTTTCTCCTGAGCGAGATAAATCGTGGCCTGGCCGGAGGCGGTGTGCGACTTGATGTCCTGCTCAAGCTCCGTCAAGACTCGCTGCGCCTGTTCGAGGGCGAGTTGGTTTTTCTTGCCGTCGATCGCGCTTACCAGTTCATTTTTTTGGACATCCAGTTCCGCTCGCCTCACGTCGAAGCGATCTTTGAGCAGCGCTACTTTGTCCTGCGCCGCCAAAACCGCAGCATCGGCCTCGGCCTTGTTAATTTCCTGATCTGCCTGCAGTAACTCCGAACGGTTCTGATCGAGCTTGTAGCGCTGTTCGCTGGGATCGAACTCGATAACGACGTCACCTTTCCTGACCACCGCACCAGTGTGAGCGAGTCGGGTGATCTGAAGAGCACCGCCACCGACCGGGGGCGCAGGGAGCGTGATGGTATGGGTCGCGCGCAGTTCGCCAGTGGCCACGACTTTCAGATCCAGATTTCCACGTATCACTTCTCCGACGGGAATCTCGTCATTGGTTGCAGAAAGCTTGGCTCGGCGCGCCGCAGCCACCATGCCGATGCCGCCAGCGAGAATCAGCACGAATACCCCCCACGTGATGGCACGGCGGCGTTTCATTTACGCGAGGTCACTCCTTTACCGACGGATCTTTCAGCGCGACGCGGTCGCCTGTGCGCAGACCCTTCGCAACCAGTATTTGGTCGCGGTTTCTGCGCCCGATCTCAATCACACGCTCTTCGAATTTCGAACCCTCCCATACGTATGCCACCGTCTGCCCCGATTTCTGAAACGACGCCTGGACGGGAATGGTGAGCGCATCCGGAACGCGATCCACGATTACAGTTAACTGCGCGGTCATGCCCGGCTTTAACCGCGCATCGGCCTGGTCAAACGCAATCTCCAAATCGAAATTGCGGGGGAATGGCCAGCCTTCCGAAAAGTCGATGCTGGCAATGGTGCCGATCTGTTCGATCTGACCGGTGAATTGCCGGTCGGGGATGGCGTCCAGTTGAGCACTGACCGCTTCCTTCAATGCCAGACGGCCGCGTTCGGTTTCATCCGCTCGCGCCGAGACTCGCAGCGAGGAAGCATCGGGCAACTCCGCGATTGGCGCGCCGGGCCAAGCTCGGTCACCCGGCTTAAACGGAGCCCGGCCTTCGGGATGCCACAACGACACCAGACTGATCGTTCCTGTGGATGGCGCCTGCAATGTCATTTCGGCGAGGCTGTGGGCGGCACGCTGCACGTCATAGGCTGCCTTGGCACTGGCCTGGGTTTTGCTTTCGATGGTGGCTTGATCCACCGCGCGATCGGCTTTTAACTTCTCTTCCACTTCGTGCAGCTTTTGTCCGGCATCGGCTACTTTCAACTCCGCTTCGGCGCCCTCGATTTTCGAGACAATCTCCTGTTTACTGGCATCCAACTTTGCAGTTTCGACGTCGAACCGCGCTTTCATTACCGCGGTCACGTCTTCTTCCTCCGTCAGACGTGCCTGGGCCCTGGCCCGCTCGATTTCGGCCTGCGCGGATTTCAAAGTGGATCGATCTTGCGCCAGGTCCTGTTCAGTTTTTGTTTTGTCAAACTCGACAACCACGTCGCCCTGCTTCACCTGGGTGCCGTCGGCGACGATCTTGATAACCTGAAGATCGCCGGCATCGGCTGGAGCGGAAATCGTAACGGACTTCATCGCCTTTACTTCACCTCGGAACTGAACCGAGTCGATGAACTCACCACGCTTCACATCAAACGTGGGGACCGCAGGCGATCGATTGGAGTATTGAACGGCACCAAGCACGCCGCCGCTGCCCACCAATAGAACGATGACAACAACCGTCAGCTTGCGCCGAGCCCACAGCTGTCGCATCCGGGCGATCATGGTCGCGATCTCCTCCGGATCATTGGAAACCGCCGGCGCCGCGGGCCGGCGCTGCGAGATCCACGTCAACCGCGGCAGAAAGGTCGGGCATCAGTTTGGCGTCACTTCCGGAAATTGAGAACACTACGGCGAAAGTACGAAGCTTGGAAGAGAAGTCACCGTTCCTGCCAATGGGAGCCATCTCCTCCAGCTTTCCTGGAAACATCAGCTGTGGGTAGGCATCGAGGTGCACTCTTGCAGCCTGGCCAATCTGCAAACTAAGAAAATCCTCCTGATTGACCGGCGCCCGCACCTCCATCCTGGAGGGATCGACCACCTGCATGAAAGACGTGCCCGGCCGGACCTGGTCGCCCTCCTGGACTTCTCCCATCTTTCCCTGCTTCCAGATCGTGTTCAGAACAACGACGCCGTCAATGGGGGAGTGGATCTGCATGAGTTCGGAATTCGCGCGGGCGTGCTTCATGGTTTCAAGAGTACGATCCCGCTGAATTTCCAGGATGCGAATCGCTGCCAGAGCCGCCTTGCGTTTCAGGTCGAAAGTCTCGCGAAGCTGTTGGAGGGTGGCCGTCGCTTCGTCAAGATCCTGCTGCGCTTTTTCGGCATCAATGCGCGAGAGGAGCTCGACCTTCTCCATTTCCAGGTGAGCTTTACTCAGGGTGTCTTCTGCCTGCTTGATCTCAGTTTCATCTTTGGCGCGAGCTGCATTCTCTTTGGCTTGTTCCTCCAGTACCTGATCGACTAGTTTGTTGTAGTCCGCTTGCTTGTCGATGAAGTCGCGCACCTGCGCCTGGCGGTCGAACTCCACTAACAGATCGCCATGTTTCACGCGGCTTCCGCCGTGCGCGAGGCTGGTGATGGTGAGGGTGCCAACTTGCTCGCCTGCCAGAAGCGGCGCGAGAACAGCACGAGTTTCCACCGCCTCGGTTGTGCCCTTGAGACGCAAGGTTTGAGCAGGATCGGTGTGGGTACTCGAAATTTGCGAGCTACTCTCGCTCGGTCCGACTTTCTTCTTTTTTATACTCGAGAGGAAGAGGGCGCCCAGAATCAGCGCAAGCACCGCCATCACCAGCATGCCGCGCAACGGTCGGTTGAGCCAGGAGCCACCACCGGCGGAATCATCCGGCGGCCCGTCTTTTCGTCCTGGCGGTGGGGCAGGTTCGGTAGTCGCTTCGGCAGTAAATGGACACATACTTAGTCGCCTCTCGCGCAGCTTTCTCTGAGTCGGCCGAAAACCCCGGGGTCTGGAGAACCCTTTTCAGTCATTATCCAACAGAAGTGGCGTCTCACAGTCTAGAAAATCATCGAGAACGCTCTTATCAGATCGGAATTGGCGCCTGTACTTGCAGTGTATTTTTGGCCATGGTTCGAACACGAAGCTTCGAAGCCACCTAACAGCAGTCATGCCGCGCGGAGTGCACGAGCCAGCGCGTCCTTGCGCTCGCTTAGGTCAGGCAAATGTGTCTCCTCTCAAATCGTTATAATTACGGACGTTTATGGACTGGGTTCCGGCCGCCGTCCGCTGGTTGTTCGACTCGGAGCATGGCGCAACTGACCGCCTGATTCCGCGCTGGATCTTTTTGCGGGCGTTGGGCGGTATTTATTTTTCCGCCTTCTTTTCGCTCGTTTTTCAGATCCGCGGGCTCATCGGCCCGCAGGGAATTTTGCCGGCGGATGAGTATCTGCGAGCCGTGGCACATTCAGTTGGCTACGGACGCGGCGTGTGGTTTGTGCCCACTTTGCTTTGGCTGGCGAGCGGACCCCATATGCTGATCGGCCTGTGCTGGGTGGGCATGGGCGCTTCTGTATTGCTGGCTCTGAATATATGGCCGCGGGGAACGCTGGTGATCTGTTTCCTGGCCTTCCTATCGTTCGTCAGCGCGGCGCAGGATTTTTCAGGTTATCAGTCCGACGGGATGCTGCTCGAAGCTGGATTCATCTCTTTGTTCTTTGCTCCGGCCGGATTCCGCCCCGGATGGGGCGTGGTGTCGGCGCCTGCGCGCGCTAGTCTTTTCCTTCTGCAATGGGAATGGTTTCGTATCTATTTCGAATCCGGTGTCGCGAAGATCGTCGGAGGCGACCCGGAGTGGCGAAACTTTACAGCCATGGACGAGTACTACCAGAATGGTCCGCTGCCCACGTGGATCGGCTGGTACATGCAGCACATGCCACACTGGTTCCATGCGTCAGCAGTTTTTGCCACGCTGGCGCTCGAACTGGTTCTGGTGTGGATGCTGTTTCTGCCACGCCGCTGGCGAATCGCGTGCTTCTTTATTGTGACTCCGTGGCAACTGGTCGTGATTCTCACTGCCAACTACACGTTTCTGAACTACCTGGTCCTGATGCTGGGATTCCTTTTGCTGGATGATAGGCTTCTGCTGCGGTTTCTCCCGCAAGGATGGAAGAAGTCATTCGGCGCGAGCGCCAACTTACGGGCCGCGGGCGATCTGACTGCTTCACACCCACCCCTTGCGATAAACCCGCAAGGAGTGGGCCACCCGTCGCTGCTTCATCAACAGTTCAGAATACTTAGACTCTCTTTCACCGGCGTCGTGCTCAGCTGGATTTTCTACGCGACGACAGTGGAGTTGATCTGGATGTTCTCCCCGCTTCCGCTGCCAACGGAGCCGGTTGCAGCACTCGAACCCTTGCGCATCGCCAATCGATATGGCCTCTTTGGGATCATGACCAGGGGACGATACGAGATTGAGTTTCAGGGTTCCGAGGATGGAAAAACCTGGGTGCCCTATCCTTTCCGCTATAAGCCTCAGGATCTGAGTGCGCCACCTGGGATCTATGCGCCGTATCAGCCGCGATTCGACTGGAATCTCTGGTTTGCCTCGCTGGGCTCATGGCGGGACTATCCGATTGTGACCAACACGGAAATACGGTTGCTGTCCAATGACCAGGACGTTCTCGCTCTTTTTGCGAAGAATCCATTTCCGCATGAACCGCCGCGCGAGGTGCGGGCTGTGCTTTGGCAATATTGGTTCACAAGCATGTCCAAAAGACGGACACAAGGCCTGTGGTGGCGCCGTCAATTCCTGGGACTCTACGCACCAACGATTGAGCGCGAATCCGATGGCACGATCCGTGGCGTCGAGTGGCCTACGGTTGGTCCACACGAATGAATCTGACAATGACTCTGGCAGCGATCGAGCGGATGGCGATGCTTCGGACTAGCCCCACCTAGCCAGCGCCATCTTCGCCGCATGATAGCCGCACATGCCGTGCACTCCTCCACCGGGCGGCGTGGATGCGGAGCAAATGTAGATGTCGGGCGCCGAGGTGGCGTAATGGCGCGAGGTTGGTCGAAATAGAAACTGCCGAATATCCATCGCCCCACCTCCAATGTCGCCTCCTACCAGGTTCGCGTCCATGTGCTCAAGATCGGCGGGAGAAAACACGCGCCGCGCCAAAACGCAGTCGCGGAAGCCGGGAGCGAAACGCTCAATCTGGTTCTCCAATTTCTCAAGAACGTTTACATTGGACCCATTCGGCACATGACAATAGGCCCACGCCGTGTGTTGGCCCGCTGGAGCCCGTGTGCTATCGAAAAGACTGGGCTGAGCCAGCAGAACGAACGGACGATCGGCATTTTCTCCCCGTCGGACCGCCTTTTCCGAGGCAGCAATATCCTCAAAGCTTCCGCCCAGATGCACGGTGGCAGCCCGCAGGCAATCGGGCGCTTTCCACGGAATGGGAGCGTTCAGCGCGTAATCCAATTTGAAGACGCCAGCTCCATAGCGGTATTTTGTCAGTCGCTGCTTGTAGTTGTCAGATAATCTCTGCCCACCAACTTTGATGAGCTGCCGCGGGGTCAGATCACAGAGAGTCAGGTCATAGTTCGCGAGCGTTGCCAGGCTCTGGACCGGCGCGGAAGTCTTTACTTTGCCTCCCAGCGTCGAGAGATACCCGCATAGTGCGTTGGTGAGTGACTGCGCGCCGCCACGAGGAATCGGCCAACCCACGGCATGCGCTGGTGCTGCCATCAGGATGGCAAACGCCGCGCTCAACGGCTCGTCCAGGCTCAGGAAAGAGTGAGCGGCCAAGCCCGCGAATAGCGCCCGGGTTCGTTCGCTGCGAAACCGGCTGGCAACCGCTCGCGCCGACCGGAACGCGATCATTCCAAACCGCGCCATCAGCCAGGGATGTCGAGGGATGAAAGGAACAGGGCGCAGCACTTCGGGAGCAAATTCAGTCCAGTGCTCGGCGAACGGTCGCATGAGCTTGTCCCACGCCAGTCCGTCGATGCCAAGGGAATCTCTCGTTTTGTCGAGGTCGCGTTCCAACATTACGGCCGTGCCGTCATCGAGAGGGTGCGCCAAACAAGCGGGCGAGTGAATCCATTCCAATCCATGGTTGACCAGGGGCAGCGATGAGAAGAATGGCGACCCTGCGCCCAGCGGATAGACTGCGGATCCGAAATCATGCCGAAAGCCCGGCAAAGTCAGCTCCAGCGTGCGCACGGCCCCGCCGGGCATCGACTCTGCTTCCAGCACGTCGACCTGCAGCCCGGCCTGGGCCAGAACGATGGCTGCTGCCAGTCCATTCGGACCGGCGCCGATTACGCACGCCTTACGGCTCATTGTCGATTCACCCCAAAAACAGCCAGCATGAGACGATTACCGCGAGGCGATCATCCTCGGACGATCAATCCAAAGCAACTACCTCGAACGCCGCCCCACGTAGAAACATCCTCCGCCCTTAGCATAAGTTATTCTCGTACCGTGCGCGATTCGGGGGGGCCGAGCTCAAGGTTATGTCAGCCATTTAGTTTTCACTCTCAATGGGCTACCTTCCTGGTAGATGCATCTAAGTTTCGCGTTTTAAAGCAAGGCCTCTCATGGCGGTGACGTTGACCTACAGCAGACATGCGCTGCGGCGCGTTTTTAACGACGTGGTGACGGACCAGACGTTATCGGCCGCGGCGGCGCTGTCCTACTACTCTATCCTGTCAATATTTCCAGCGCTGATCCTGCTGTCCGCGGTGATGGCATACGTTCCGCTTCCCAACTTTTTTGCGGATGCGCTGGCTGGGATGGCACGGGTGGTGCCACGAGGCACGATGCCGGTGGTGTACTCGGTTCTCATCGGGGTACTCGGTGCGAATCTCCGCGCATGGCTTTCATTCGGAACCGTGGGGACGCTGTGGCTCGTCTCTTCCGCCTTTGACGAGATGATCACCTCATTGGATGCCGCCTACGGTGTGACCGAGCCTCGTCCTTTCTGGAAAACGCGGCTCTTGGCTCTGGGTTTATCGATCATCACCGGCTTTCTGCTGATGTGCGCGATCGCAGCGATGGTCATTGGTTTAAATCGGGGGGAGTGGCTTGCTGGCAAACTTTTCCTATCCGGATGGTTTGCCTTCCTTTGGCCATTCATTCACTGGGCCATCGCTATCGGATTCGCGTTATTTGGAGTACAGATGGTTTATTTCCTTGCCCCCAATGTGAAGCAGCGGTTTATGGCGACCCTGCCCGGCGCGGTTCTATCCGTCGGATGCTGGATGGGGCTGTCCTACTTGCTTGGGATCTATTTCCGGTATTTTGAGAGCTACAACCGAATCTACGGAACCTTGGGCGGAGTGATGGCGCTCATGACCTGGCTGTATTGGGCATATTTCATCTTGCTGGCCGGAGGCAGACTTAATGCAGAGTTAGGTGGCGGTTCGGTTTGATCAAAATCTCGTGTGATATTTGCCACCCACCGAGATTCCTCCAACTTCGTCACGAGTGACAGTAACCGACCATCGTTTATTGAGCTGGTAGTCCCCCTGCACCACTTCGCTCCCGGGCTGGGAAAGGTCGGTTGAAAAAGTGAATAAAAAATTCTTGGTAACGCGCTGCTGAATGGCGACCCGCGCCGCTGGATTCTGATTATTTCCACCGAGAAGCGGGTCAATCTGGAGGCTGGAAATGCCCGCAAGGTGCTGAATACTGCTCGTGAGCTCACTCGTGACCTGGCCCGCAATCATCGAATCCGTGCTCTGGCTGGCGGCATTCTGCTCCTGCGTGGTGGTGCCGCGAGCAATCAGGTTGATGACGTCGGCGGTGGCTAACGGCGGATCCGACGTGTACGATGTCGTCAGCTTGTCGAATGTGCCTCGCAACGTGAGCGTCAGGTTGTATTGCTCTACTGTAGTGGTGGCTGAAATGTTCATCATGGGTTCGGTCTGGTTGGGATTGTCGAAGGTGATGATTCCGCGCTCCAACTGGTAGCGAACATTGCGGTAGAAAAGCTCTCCGGATGTCAGATTCGTTCGGCCGATGATTACCGGGTTTGCAACCGTGCCGATGACCTGCAGATTCACTTGCCCTTCCAGAGTTAGCTGAGAACTGTTCGCGCTAAGATCGCCCTTGGACTGCACGCCCACGGCCAGTTTGATGTTATCGGTCAAGCCGGGCTCGGCAGGCGCAATGCTGTTGCCGAACTGGCTGCTGAACTTCGCCAGATCAAAATCAGGTGTAAACGAGAGGCCGTCGATGAGCACGCGGCCGTTCAGGGTCGATGCGTCTTTGGTCCCGGTCAACATGAGATTGCCATCGAGAACCGTCCTGAGCCCGTCAGGATAAAGCAACCGGACCGAAGTGCTCTGCATGGTGACATTGAACTTCAGATCAGGACGGTAGGAAATTGAACCTCCTAAAGACATCTGGCCGCCGCCCACCTGGCCGGCAAGGCTGGAGAGGTACACCGCGTTATTGTTGATGTCGAGGGTTCCGTTCAGTTTCTGAATACCGAGTGGAGCAGTTGGGGTGGATAACGCAACATCCTGAAGATGGATCTGCCCCTGGACCGCCGGGTTCTTCGCGGTCCCGGAAGCATGAATGTCGAGCGCGAGAGTTCCAGAGCTTTGTACATCCGGTTCCAGGATGCGGAGGATACGCAAATCAACCGAGCCTTTAGCGCCGAGGTTTGGGGCTGCGCTCCCATCGAGAGGGGCGCTGCCTTGTACGCGCAGGGATGTGCCGGTGCCGCGAATTTCCGCCGGCTGCAGGGTTATCACGGAGTGAGAACAATCGACCCGAATCGGGCCCGCAGCAGCGATCTCCAGCGATTGATAGCTGGCCTTCAGGGTTGGAATTGTGAGGTGAGCCTCGATTCGGGACCGGTCTTTCAGCGGACCTTTCAAAGTGGCGTGCAGTTCGGTTTCACCCTGAAACCCTTGAGGCAAGCTGGTAACGAACATTGCGAGCAGCGGATCGAGAGGAACTCCAGCGGTGTCAATCGTCGCCTCAGCGTAGTAATCGCCGTCAAGGTTGACGGTGCCATGGGAATGAACGGAAGCTTGAGCGACCTCCGAATCAAACGTCAATTCTGCCCGGTGATTCGCTACCTGGAGTTCTCCTTTAATCTGTGAAATCGACTTATCCCGAAGCGCAAGCTGAGGCACCGCGACCGACGCCAGCAGTTGTGGATTGTCCAGCGTTCCTTCGCCGCTCGCGGATATTCTCATATTGCCGGCGAGTGCGAGATTTTTCTCCCGCACCAGTTGCAACTTCTGCAACGCCACCGATGGAGCATTCAGTCGCACGCTGTATGCTCCGGTTTTCGGCGTGTAGGCGACGGTGCCGTCAGCCGAGCCCGCGGGCATGCTGACGTCAATCGTCGAGGTCACGGAACTCCTATCCGCGCGAAACGTCGCCGCCAGATGCTGGATCAGCTCGCCATAAGCGCGCGCATTGTCGATTCTTCCGGTGCCGTTTCCGGCCGGGTTCAGTTGCGAACCGCGAAGCGAAATGTCCGCCGATAAGTCGCCGGAAATGGGATAGTGTAAGTTCGCCAGATGCTGCAAATCCGCTACAGACAAGCGTTGCACCGCCAAACTAACGACGATAGGGTCCGACGGGCGATAAGACCAGTTTTGCAATCTCACGTTCGCGTTCAACGACGCCCAGCCCTGATGAGCACTGACGAGAACCGCGTCCTGCAGGACGATCTGCGATGAGCTGGCGCGGACCTTAAAAGTCGCGCTGCTCCACTGACTGCCTCGTACCTGCAAATTCTGCGCACTGAACTGACCTGTCAATACAGGTTCCTGCGTGGAACCTCGCACCATCACCTGCGCGGAGGCTGCGCCGGCGATCTCACTTGCAGCAGGCTGGGGCCCGCCGACCGCTGCAATCAATATCGCGAGCTGATGCAAATCATTGGCCGTGCCGCGGATCTGCAAGTTCGAATGACGGCTGAGCTCTCCTTGCGCGGCGACCACCGCGGACGGAATGCGGAGCGTTGATGGGGCCAGAGAAATGATATTTCCGGACCGGTCATAGGTCGCGTGAATGTCTCCACTCACTGGAATCGCCGTTGAGGAACGGGCGGTCGCGCTGTTTGTGGGTGCCGTGAGATTTAAATCGGTGCGAGCCCGTACATTATTAATGCTGCCGGTCCACGAAGCCTCGACTGTGCCGTCAATCCTGCCCAGCAGATCCACGCGTCGGATTTCCGATTCTCGTACTGTTTCCTGTGCCGCTTGCACAGAGATTCCCTTCAGAGCGGTTCGGATGTGAACCACGGGCGTGGTGTCTAGATGCTGCACATCGACCTCGGACGTGACTTTTCCGCCGAGCATTTCGAACGCAATATCGTGGGCCTGCAACGCGGCATTCGCCAGTTGATATCTCCCCCGAAGCCCGCGAAGATCGATGTGACCTTCGGGCGACGACGCCGCTAGCTTGTCGCTCGCCACACTGCCGTCAATCGAAAGGCCGCGCAACAGCGGCTGATTGTTTGCGTTCTGATAATGGATGGTACCGGAAAGCGAGACGTCGCCCGCAGTGGTCACGGGCTGTACGAAGCCAGCAAAGTCTGGAGTGTGAACGCGAAGATCGTAGGAGCCTTCAATTGTAGGGTTGTTGTAATTTGCCATTTCCGCGTGCAGTGAAATTGCGGACGATCCGAGTTTGAGCACCGCTGATTCCACCAACAAGTGAGACGGAGTTGCGCTAAAGGTAGCCTCGAAACTGTGTTGAAAAGGAGAGGCATCCGCGTAACGAAGACGGCCGTTGTCGTACGAAATCGATCCGTGATAGCGGGTGGCCAGCGAATCGAATTGTATCTCTGTGCGAAGGCCATACAACTCGGCTTCGAGTGGGACGGTTGCGTCATTGTAGTTGACTTCGCCCCCGGTCAAAAGCACATGCCGCGCGGCCAGATCGAAAACATTCGTATGACTGCCCGTTGAGCTCGGCGGTGATTGCGGAATGTTGCTTTTGCCGTTGCGGTCGACGCGAACGTGGACTACAGGGTGTTCAATGCTCAGTTCGCTCAACGTCACCTTGCGAAGGAGGAGCGATTGAATCTTTAATCCGACGGTCAGCTTATCGACGTGCAGCAGCGGGGGCTGGGTCGAAAGTTCGCTCCCGTGCATCGTGATGTTGTAAAGATGCGCAGTCAGATTCGAAAGTTGGAAGTCGAAATGGCCAATGTCCATTCGGGCGCCGGTTGCCTCATTCGCGTCCCTAATGATCGTTCGAATTGCAATTCTCTGGAAGCTTGCACTCTTGAGGAACAAATAGCCTGCCACGGAACCAGCAAGCACTAGGATGCCGAGAGCTGCCAACGTCCATCCGATGATTCGCCGCGATCGCATAATCAAAATGACTGACCTAACGTGATGAAGTACTGTGTCGGATTAATTCCCGGCACGGGGTTCAGGTTGCGTCCCAGATCGATGCGAATGGGGCCGATTGGGGTTGCATAGCGAAGACCGATTCCGAGGGTGTTGGTGTAATTGTTGATGAAATTGTTGAAGTTGATGGCGGTATAAACGTTGCCCCCGTCATAAAACACGACTCCCCCGAGATCCTTCATGATCCGAAGCGGAAAACGCATTTCGGAGTTCAATATGAAGAGCTGCCTTCCGCCTACCGGCAGAGTTATGTCGACACATCCCGTTTGATTCTTCAGAACGTTACAGAACGGCACCAGCCGTTGCGGTCCTGCTTCATCAATAGGAAAACCGCGCAGTGAGGTTCCGCCTCCCGAGAAATAGAGCTGGCTGGTGGGAACAAAACTTCCGTCAAATGCTTTCGCCAGGCCCAGCCGCAGACTGTTGGCGAACACCAGCGAATGAACCGGTTTGTAGAAGGAATATTGACCGAAGATCTTGGCGAACGACGCGCTGGAGCCAAGCGCAACCGGCGTGACTCTCAGATCGACGGTTGCGAAAATACCGCGGTGCGCGTCGAGCGGTTTGTCCCGGGTGTCGCGAACGAGAGTGCTTGAGAGCGTGGACAGGTGAATATCGCGATCCTGGGGCAGCACGAGTTCTGGCACCAGCAGATGTGACAGGTCCGTCTTGTTGAAATCGTACCGAAGCTGGAGCCGGGTATGCGTTTTTCGACTGATAAGTTTTTCCACTTGAAATGACAAGTCTCCGAGGCTGGCCGCGAAGAGCGGATTCTCGGTCGTCCGCTCAATCGAAAAACTGCCTAGCGAGCTCCATGCTGTACCTAAAAAGTGGGGCTGCGCGTAAGAAGTAATGATGCGCTGGTCAAGGCGCGAGAGCAAGATCGAGGCACTCGCGGTCTCGGCCATTCCTCGCATATTTCGCCGTGTGAAGTCGATCGAGCCGAGGGGGCTGGCAAAGATGGCTTGGCTTGGCGCGATCTGGTTGCTGCCCAAGCCGATAGTTGGAAGTCCCGGCACGGCCACGGTTCCGTTTGGTATATTGCCGCCGCGATGGGAAACCTCGAATCCGAATCCGTAGGTGATTTCGTTGCGCTTGGCTTCATGCACTTTAACCAGCGTATCTTCGTCGGTCTGATCCGTAATCGGCTTTCTCGGGCCGACGCTGGACCAATCGAAAATGTTCAGGTCGTAAAGACGGCTTTCCGCCGCCAGCAATTGACCTCTTTGCATGGCAGATTCGGGATGCAGATTCGCCGTTTTCTCGATCAATGATAGTCGTGTGTGCTTTTGTCCCAGGTAGACGATATTGCTCGCCCGCACGAGTTGTCCCTCGGTTATGGCATAGGTAACGTCCACGCGATGGGGATCGTCGGAGTGCCGGGTCACTGACGTTTTCACCGCGACATTGAGATATCCACGCTCGAGATACGTGGCCGAAATGCGGTTTCGATCGTCCGTCAGTTGCCGTGCTGAGAACGGCGCCCCTGCTTTCAGTTGGAAGCCGTGAGGAGCGGAGAGTTTGTCTTGCGGTACGCTGAGATTTCCGGTCACTTGAATGTTGTCTACCAGCGTTTGCTTGCCTTCGTCGATTTCAAAGGTGACGTCGATTTTGGAATCATCGTCGGCCGTCCGCGAGGTTACTTTGACGTCTTCATAACCTTTGTCGCGATAGAAAGATTGCAGATTATCCACACTCTGTTTGAGCAGCTTCTGGCTGATGCGGCCGCGCGACCAGATGTGAGACCGCTGTATTGCGATCTGGGATAACAACGCCTTCGCAGTTATCTGGTCATTGCCATGGAACGATATGCGGCCTACTTTACGTTTTTTCCCGCGATCGATGGTATACACGAGCGAAAGCTGATCTGCCTGCTGTTGTAAATCCGTGGTCACCTTAGCGTCGAAGAATCCCTTCTTCTGGAAATAATCCACGAGATTCTGCTCGCCTTCCTGCACCAGATCAGAGTCGATCGTCCCTTCCGAGTAGATCGGAATGAGCTTTCGCATTTCCCGTCCCGATAAGAACGGGATACTGGAGAGACGGGCGCCTGTCGCGCGAATCGTGACTACAGGACCGACTTCAACGTCAAGCGAAACATCCACCCGGTTCGTGTCTGCGTGGTATTGCGGCGGATTTTCGTGAACCTTGCTGGCGAGCCTGTGCTCTTGCGCGAGAGCGCTCTTGATCAGTTTGGTCGCGGCTTTGATTCGTTCCGGACTGTAAGGTTTTCCAGGCTTAAGCAACCCGCCATCGAATCTCGCCCGGAGGGAACGGGCCTTGTGGAGCAGCCACTCTTGCTGGGAGTTGGCGGAACCTTGCAACGTGATATTTCCGATGCGGGCCTGTTTTCCCATGACCACTGTAAAGGTGATATTCACTAGCTGATTGGCATCATCGATCTGCATCGCAACATCGACCTGCGCCTGAAAGTAGCCATTGTGCCGGAGGAAGCTCAATAGCGCTGTTTTCGCCAGGGGAATACGAGCCTGATCGTACGGATCCTCGTCCTGCAGATCCACGGTTTGCAGCAACCGCGTGTATGAAAAGAACTTCGTGACACTCTGAAAATCGATCACGCCAAGGTAATAGGCAGGCTCGAGAATGAAATCAAGCCGCAACCCGGACAAATCTGGAATGACGTTGACCGTGACTTTTTCGAAATGTCCCTTTTCCTGAAGGGCGGAAATGGTCGCTTGAACCTTGGCCTGGGAATAAGCCTCTCCGGGTTTCTGAGCTATAGAAGCACGCAAAGGTTCCACATCGCGATGGGGATTGGCAATGAGATCTACGGCTGTTACGGGCTGCCCCTCGTAGAGGTCCAGCGGACCCGTCGAGGTAGTCTGGGCCGCACTGGCAAGCGCACTGAACACCATAAGGAATAATGCCGCAAAACGCATAAGGAACCGGTTGATCTGGTCTCAACAAATAGCACACGCGTGCCTTCAGCCGCCGAGCGAGATCTAGCCTGATGAATGACCACCCTGCCAGTGTGGTATGGGATGCTTTTCAAATGCGGGGAGTTGTTGGGCCTGAGACGATCAATATTTCCACCGTAGAGACGGGGCTTGCCCCGTCTCCTTTCAGCTAGTGTGCAGCACCCGGCGGAGGCGGTGGAAGCACATCATAGAGTGGCTGCACCGCTTTCACTTCCGGATTCTCTTCAGCTACCGATATTGCCAGAATGCGGATCTTATCGTTGTCCGGCAACTGAATAGTTTTGGCGCCCGGTTGCAGCTCGATCGGATACGCGAAAAGATACGAATAGCGGTACGGCACGTTCTCTCCGGCAGCATTGTGGTGATGCGAGGAGTACCAGGCCAGGTCCGCGCGCTTGATATAGCCGGGCTTGACTCCGGTCATTTCGGCGTAATCATCGTGCTCAGTTTTTCCCGGCGCCGCTTCGATGGGGATGTCTTTCGCGACCCACTGCCGGTTGTCCCACTGGCCGATGAACCCGCCCCAATCCTGAACAGTCAGGCCGATGTTCTTGCCTCCAGTCTTAAAGCTTGCTTTCTGATCCCCTTCGGCCGATGCGGCCAGCACATAGACGCGGTTGTAGTGGCCGGTTGGCAGTTCGATCGTCTGGCCCCTGGCTAGGACCGCGTTGGGCGCAGCATTTGTCGGCGGAGCGAGGCGGAATTGCACGTCGTTGAAAGTGATTTGCGCGGGCAGCATCTCCGCCGGCAATGCGTTGCCTTTGCCATCAAATCCATCGGCGGAGTGTGTGCCATCATTGCTGGCGACAGCAAGATCGTATTTCAGCGGCACTGGGGCGGAACTCACGGCCGCGACTTTGACTGCCGACGCAGCCAGCTTTACCGCAAAGGTTCGTGGTTGATACGCGGTGAACGAGATCATCAGCGTTCCGCCAGAAACTTTGGCGGGACCGACCGGCTGTTCTTGTCCGTTCACCTCGCGAGCGGAGGTGACCGGCGCCGCGAATGAAACATTGATATTCGGCTGCGGCCTGCCATCGAGTTCCACCAGACGAACGATGACTTCGTCGCTATGCTCAGCCTTTTTTAACGCCAGCAGCCGGATCCGCGGGCTGCTGATCTTCAGCAAAGACAACTGCCGGCCGAGGGCTCCGGCATGCTGAGATGTCTGGAAAGCGATGAGCGGATCATTTAAGCGCTGTCCCTGCCAGTCACTTCCAGCCTGGCGCCAGTCGCCCGCATGCCCGGCGATGCCGTAGATGAACTCGTGATGTCCAATATCCTGCGTGCCCTGATCGGCATAGCCACCGCGAGTGCCGGGTGTCCGGATCAAGGTCAACCTGATCGTGTTGTCGTTCGGCTTATCCGATCCGTTTTTGCAGTCGGTCAGGATGGTCGCGCCGAAAACTCCGCTCATGTCGGTTAAGTCGATCCACTGGTGCGAGGGGACCTCGAATTTCTTCGGCTCCGCGGTGGGGCGATCGATGGTTCCGATGTCCCAATTGTAAGAAGCCATGCGATTCGAGGCGATTAAAGGAAACGTCGCCTTCAGGTTCGACTCCCGCGTATTCCAGTCGATTACGTTGCCGAACTCTACGCGTTTGCCGGCGTCTCCCGCCGAAAGCCGGACGGTCTGCACAAATCGTGATCCCGCGGTTTCGCGTGAAACTTCAACAGCCACTCGCGCCGGGCCATTTTCCACAACACGAACTTTCGCCGGGCCACTCACGTACGCTTTCGGCGCTGCCTGTTCCTGATCCCAGTCCATGTTCCAGGCCGGCCACTGCTCGGGATTATCGTAGGAGATGGCAAGGCGCGCCGGGGCGGCGAGTAATTCCCGGCCGATCGACTTATCGAAAATACTGGAAACGTCCCCGTCCTGGTTCAGCTGCACACGGTAGTACTGATTCTCCAGCGAGTTCTCGGCGACGTGCAGAGCGGACGGACGTGCGGCCGCGGCGCCGGGCTGCACATCATAAACGGCGTAGCCCACCGACGGCACGCTCGCGACAAACAGCACCTTACCGTTCGATATCTGCGATGGAGTTTCGTTGCCGTCCGGTCCGATCACGGAAACCGCGGCCGGCATACCGCCGGAAAATTCAATGCTCGCTTCGACCACTTCTTCCCGCGCGATGTTTAGGGGGTTGAAGATGACGATTGGAATGCCTTTGGCCCGAGTGTCGAGCGCCGCCGCGACCGCTTCCGATGCATTGTTCAACACACCCGCAAACTGGTTCAGCGCGATGACATCATCGTTCCAGGCAAATTCATAGGCCTTGGGAGTGGCCGTCCCGGCAGCGATGTCGTGGAATTGGCCACCCATGACGAGCGTCCAGGCATCATTCAGTCGCTGCTGCGGATAGGTTCGCGCGCCCAGCCATTCAGCGGTAATTGAAGTCTTCTCCGCGGCATCCGCCAGCAACTCTTCTTTCCGAAGCCAGCGTTTCTGGTAGCCCTGCGAAGTCAGCGAGCCCGCGGAATGATTGGTCAGCTCCATTTCGCCGGTATAGCGGGGCAACCCCTTTGCTTCGGATGGAGTTATGTCCAGAAACATCTGATCCGCGTTCGACGAAATCGCGTGGACCGGGCCATCACCCACTTTGACCGCAGGCCACGCCGGATGCGCGTGGCCGTCTAAATAACTTTCGCCCTCCGGCGGCAGGCTCGCGACGCCTTGGGTGACGATCGCTTCCAGCCGCTTTACCGATTCCTCATCCGGAGCTCCACCGATGTCGCCGGTGCCATAATAATGATAGTCCGCAAACACACCGCTGACTTTGCCGTTCTGCTCTACGCGACTTGCCCAGTCGTCCTGATAACGGTCAAGGTCACGATCCGACTGGACCTTGATGAGGCTCAGCTCCTGGTCACGCATCACCCAATAATCGCGAACTTCTTTGGGATCGAGCGGCTGATTGCCGGTCTCGAGCTGGTGCAGCTTATCTCCGAGCGGTTTGAGTTTTTTCCGAAGCTCTTCGAGCGGCACATTCGGCGGAGCAGCAGGCAACGTCTTGCTTAAATCTGTGGCAATCCCACCGCTATAGCTACCGGGGTTCAGGCCCGCGAGTACGCTTTCACCATCGGGTCCTACCCAGACGCCGACATTAAACGGTGTGCCTTCGGGCGTCTTCTCGCGCGAGTGCGCGCCACCCGCGTCGGCGGACGATCCCCACACCAGCTTCTGCGTAGAAAAGCCTTTGACGCCGGAGTGCGCGAGAATCGACGGCAGCGAAGACGGAAAACCGAAGCAGTCAGGCAGCATGTACTCTGCACTGGCCTTGTTAAATTCATGGCGAAACCAGTCATTGCCGTAAAGAACCTGCCGAATGATAGTTTCGGCGCTGGGGGTATTCACGTCGCCCTCTTCCATGGAAGAGCCTGCGGGGAACCATCTCCCTGAATCCACGTACTTTTTTAACTTCGCGAAATCCGCCGGATAATACTCCTTCATCAAACGGTAGCGGTTGGCGCCGCTGAAATTGAAAACATAGTGCGGATATTTGTCGAAGAGGGCGAAGTTATCCTCCATCGTCTTACGCAGGTATTCGTCGATTACCTGCGGATACTCCCATCTCCACTCCGTATCCAAATGCGCATATCCGACCACGTAGAGCGTCGGCTGTTGAGCTAAGTCAGGCGCATTGGTTGTTTGTGCGCGCGCCCCGCACAACAGCGCGAAAATGACGGGTAACATCTGAAGCAAACGCAGGCAGGGTCTTGGCATCGCAACTTTCCACATATGTTTTCAGCGGTAAAGTATGCACCATACACCAGAACGGATGGGCGAATCCACTTCACTAAATGTAAAGAGGCGGGATTATCCGCGCTTTTCGAGGGGAGACGCGGCAAGCCGCGTCTCTACAGTATGGAACGCGCCGGCTTCCCTTCCCTGTTTAACTGGTTGGGGCTGGATCCGTGCTAGAACTGATCTCGGTGCTGCTCCAGGACGATACGCACCAATTGACTGCGCGTCCGGACGCCGGTCTTCGAAAAGAGTTGCTGAAGTGTGGCTTTAACCGAGCTTTCCGACACCCCGATTCTCGACGCAATCTCCTTATTCGCGAAACCCTCGAATACACCGGAGAGCACCAGCTGTTCTCGTTCCGTGAAAGGCCGTGTTCGATCGTCCGGTGGGGTCCCGACCTCTTTTCCGAGGGCGGTTTGCAGTTGCTCCTGGTCCAGCCACACCTTGCCAGCCATCACGTCTCGAATTGCTTGTGCCAGCAATGCGGCAGAATCGTGCTTTCGGAAAAGTCCAGAAATTCCGGATCGGATCAGTTCCGCGGCCACCTCTGGATCCACGCCGGCCGTCACCACGAGTACCTTTCCCTGGAACCCGTGCTCCTTCATCAATCGGAGAAACTGCCGCCCATCGCTCTCGCCAAGATCGAAATCAAGAAGCACTACGTCGATCTTCTTCCGCCGCAGAATCTCCAGACCCTCTGCAATGGTGCCACAGTGGCCGGCTACCTCAAATCCCGGTTCCGCAGCGAGCAGCCGGCTTGTACTCTCTCGAAACAGGGTGTGATCGTCCAACAGCAAGAGGCGGACGATGCTCGCTGCAGTTTCAGCCATTTGCTATCTCCGCTGGTGCGACACCCAGGGGCAAGACCACAGCAAAACAGCAGCCTTCCGATCTCGGCTCGAAAGAGAGTTCCCCTCCGAAGCTGCGCATAATCGCCCTGGAAATGTAAAGTCCCAGGCCGCTGGACTCGGCGCGGCGTTGAAACGGCTGGAAGAGCTTCTCTGGTGCGGCGACGCCCGTTCCTGTGTCCTCGAATCGGATTGTAACCGTCCCTTTCTCCGCTCGCGCCGCAATTCGAAGTTGCTTCACCGCAGTGGACGCCATGGCCCGGCGACTGTTTTTCGCCAGATTCAAGAAAACCTGAATGAGTCCGTAACGATCAGCCCAAACCAACGGTAATGATTCCTGAACCTCCCATTGCATCTCGATCTCTGATTCGTGATACGCGGTTTCAATCAGTATCCGGAATTCGTCAAGCACAGACGTAAGCTCAACCATTTCGCCATTCTGAGCCGTTGTGGAACCCAATTCCAAGGCCGACACTCTTTCCAGGCTCTGGATCAAGTTCGCCAAGGCGTTAAAGTCCTCGTTCGACTCAAGCTCCTTAACTCGGGAAAGATTCTTATGTACGACGAGCACCGCGCCGCACAGGTTTCGTATTTCATGGGCCACGGCGCTCATCAGAATTCGCGTGTTCTTCAATAGATAGTCCAGACTCAGATCTTCGCGGTTCCGCAGATCCTCGGAAAGATCCACAATGATGGCTGCCAGACGCGGGCCGGATATCGTACTGTAGGTCGAAAACCAGACGCCGGCGAGAAAAACTTCGCCATCACTTCTCCTGCCGGTGCACTGCAATGTGGTCCGGAATACGCGCGGCTGCTGAGTCCTGAGGACGGTCTGCAAAGTTGGGAGATAAGAGTCGATTTCCTGACCTTGCAAGGCCTCACCTTCAGGAGCAAGCAGGTATTGGGCCGCTTCGTTTGCCAGGAGAACTTTGCCGGTCGAATCGATGGTGACGATGGCAGCTGGACTGCTTTCGACGAGTGAAAGCAATTCTTCCTCGGCGTCCTCGCGCAGCTTGATCTGCCCTTCGAGTTCCTCGACATGGCTTAGCGCAATTCGCCGATTGCGGATCAGTTCCGAAATAAACAGCCCGGTGCCAACAAATCCCGCCGAGCTGAACAGCAATCGGATCACAGCTTCGTTTTCCGGCAAATTGCTGAATGCTTCCTGTAGAAATGCACAAACCAATGCAACTCCAAGAAGCTGAATCCTCGACAGGAACCCACCCAGAATCATGATGGGGAAAAGGTAAAGAAATCCCAGCGAGATGTAGGGCTTCGTCGCCCAGTCAACCACCGCGATGCCTGATATCAGGAATCCGGCGACAACGATCAGTCGGATGCGGTTGGCCGGCGCGAAGATGGACAGTGGGTCTTTCACGGCCGGTGTGTGGATAGGCGAGAGTCTTTCATCGCTACCGTAATGGTGCGCTATCTCCGCATTCTAGAAAACTGACTTATCAAGAACTAGCCGAAAGATAAGCTCCAGGATCGCCAAAAGATAGTGTAGCTAAAACGGTCCGGGGAGAAGCGAGCGTCCTCCAACGCTGCCACGGCCAAAAGGATACTTTGCCCACATTAAGAAAAGACATATAAGCGAATCCAGAGGTCAGCTTGAAGTTTTCGAGGGGATTGGCCGTTTGTCTGTTGGCCATGGATGTCGCAATGTTCATTCCCAGGTGCTACGCGGCGCCCCAGATCGACCAGTCGGCCTCCGCGGAATCAAACCGGCAACAAGCCAACAAAAATGTCCAGAACCCATCCGGTGATGCGACGGAGCAGACCCACGATCCCAGGCATATGGGCTCAACGTATGTTCCGCTGGACAGTTGGATCTATCCGGCCCTGGATCGTCTTGCCGCCCTGGGCTACGCAGACCGGGGGTTCGAGGGCATGCGTCCGTGGACTCGCATGGCATGCGCCCGAATGATCGATAAAGCTAACAGAGCGCGGAGAGGATTTCATCTTCCGAGTGACGAAGCAGAAGATCTGCTGAGTCGCCTCGAAGAGGAATTTTCATACGAAACAGGCCTGCGTGATGGCGAGCGCAACTTAAACGCAGGTCTTGAGTCCGCTTACGCCAGAGTCGTATCGATCGGTGGCCCGGCTCTAACCAACAGTTACCATTTCGGCCAAACAGTTTCTTATGACTTCGGCCGCCCCTTCGAACGAGGGACCAACGGGCAGGCTGGCGGCGCGTTTCGCGCTGACGCCGGGCCGTTCGCGCTTTATATCCGCGGCGAATATCAGCATGCGCCATCGGCGCCTGCTCCCTCGGAGGCTGTCCTCGACGTAATCGCGCTTAAAGATGAAGTGCCGATTCCTCCCGATGTCGGCATTGGAGGAATCAACCGGCTGCGACTATTGGATACCTATATTGCGCTGAACTTGAGCCCGGTGAAGTTGAGCGGCTGGCAGCTCTCGGTGGGCCGGCAAAGTCATTCCTGGGGTCCCGGTCCCGGCGGCGCGTTCCTGCTGAGCGACAATGCCGAGCCGATTGACATGGTCGAGGTGGTCAACCCGGAGCCCATCCGTTTGCGGCTCTTTTTGAAGTACCTGGGCCCGGTGCGTGTCGATCACATCCTCGGAAGGCTCGCCAACCGCACGGATCATGCGAACCCCTGGGTTTATGGCGGAAAAATCACTTTCAAGCCATTGCCTTGTCTGGAAATCGGATACGCGCGCCTGACGACAATCGGAGGCCGGGGTGGAGACCCGTTCACTCTACACAACTTCATTCTCAGCATGTTTGGCCAAACCAGCAAAAGGGAGCCTGGCGATTCGGTTCCCGGCGAGAACAATAATGAGATGGATTGGACGTTTTATGTCCCGAAGGTGCGCAACTATATCGTTCTGTGCGGTGAGGTCTATGCCTTTGATTCCTTCATCGCATGGACCAGGCCCACGGCATACCCGTATCGGCCGGGGATCTACATTACTCGCATTCCCGGAATCCCCAAGCTCGATCTTCATATTGAAGCTGCCAACACGCAGGCTCCGGGATGGAACAGTGGGAGTGGCGGCAACCATGGGCAAGTTGTCTATTTCAATAGCGGCTATCACGAAGCGAACACCAACAATGGTTTTCTGATGGGCAATGTGGTTGGCCGAGACGGCCAGACGATTCAAGGCTGGCTAACTTATTGGGCTTCTCCCAGAAATACTTTCCAACTCATGTACAAGAACAATTTTGTCGATCCCATTTTCATTCCGGGAGGAGGTGCCTGGCAGGATTACTCCGTGGGAAATGAGTTTTACCGCCAGTCGGGATTTTATGTGAAGAGCAAGTTGCAGTATGAGCACATCTCGCACTATCCATTACTTTTTAACGGATCGCAACATAATGTGACCTCGATTGTCGAATTGGGCTTCATGCCCAGCAACAGGAAAACGAGTAGCGAAAAAATGGAGACGAATTCACCGAAAGATAGCTTTGAAATCTCAAAGATAGGATTCTCATCGCGCATCGGGGCTTGCACAATCATTGATACGAAATCCAGCAATGTGTCCTGCGAGGCTGAGGTTGTCTCGAAGGCCTGAAGGTCGAACGAAAATGATGAAATATCCGGCTCACATCAGCAAAAGAGTTGCCGTTGTGCTGGTGACAGCCGCAGCCATGATCGTTGCCACGGCGCTTCTCGAACTCGGTCGCAGTCGCAGTCAGGCTGCACACGCGGATGCACCGCAGGAATCAGGTGCAAAATCCAAGACTTACCCGTCCGAAGCGGCCCTGGACCTGTCGCCCAGCCAGATCAACTCGATCAAGATCGAAGCGGTGGAAAACTACCTGTTTCCGGCCGAGAAGGAAGCGGTCGGCAACATTGATTTTGACGAAGACCTGGCAGTTCAGGTTTTCCCGGCTTACCAGGGAACGATCATCAGAACCCTGGTGGATCTTGGCGCCAGGGTTCAGAAGGACCAGCCGCTCTACACAATTAAAAGTCCCGACCTTATCCAGTCTGAGTCGAACCTGATCGGCGCGGCGGCGACCCTCGATCTGACCAACAAGGAACTGGCGCGGGTCCAGGGTCTTGGCGGAATTGCCGAGCGCGAGAAAGAGCAGGCGACTTCGGATCAACAAACCGCAGAGGGCGCTCTGAAAGCCGCGCGGGATGCTGTGCTCGTCTTTGGCAAGACCGACGCCGAAATCGATCAAATGATCACCTTGCGCAAGACCGATCCCGCCCTGGTCGTGCGCAGTCCAATACCCGGCAAAATCACATACAAAAACGCGCAGCCCGGATTTTTCGTTCAGCCAGGAAATGCGCCGGCGCCTTACTCGGTCGCCGACGTGGCGATCAAATGGATGCTGGCGAATGTCAGCGAAAGTGAGCTCTCGTTTTTTCACCTGGGCCAGCCGGTTCAGGTCAAGGTGATGGCCTATCCCGGCCGCGTGTTTAAAGGCAAGGTGTCGAAAATCTACGAGACGGTGGATGCGAACACTCATAGAGTAACGATCCGTTCCGAAATCGCGGACGGCAACGATGAGCTGCGTTCCGGAATGCTCGCCAACTTCGTCATCCAGATCCGCAACCCGGTGGAAGCCGTCGCTATACCCGCCAATGGCGTGGTCCGCGAAGCCGATGGCACCATGACGGCCTGGGTGACATCGGATCGCCATCGTTTTGAACAAAGAATCATCAGGATCGGCCTGCAAAACGATGGCTGGGTCCAAGTTCTCGATGGCGTGCGGCGCGGAGAACTCGTCGTAGCGGACGGCGCAGTATTTCTCAGCAACATGCTTTCGGCGCCACCAAGCGATTGATGGGGGGCAGAGGTTAGAGGTCAGATTGCAGAGGTTTTAAAACCATTGCACAAACGGCATGGCGATCTCGGGATTCTCACCTCTGCAATCTGACCTCGAACCTCTGACCTGATTACTAATGCCGCCTTCATATCAGTAAAAGACGAGCCAACATGTTCAAATCCCTCCTCGCGTTTTGCCTGAGCCGGCGCCCGATTGTGGCGGTGGGTCTGCTGCTGTTTGCCGGCGCCGGGCTCATTGCTTTCAAAATGCTCAACATCGAGGCGTATCCGAACCCAACGCCCGTGATCCTGGAAATTACAGCGCAGGCGCCGGGCCTGTCTGCCGAGGAGATGGAACGGTACTACACGATCCCGACGGAGATTGGGCTCTACACCACGCCCGGCATCGATGTCATCCGCTCCACTTCGTTTTACGGCCTGTCGTTTGTGCGTGTCAGTTTCAAATATGGAGTGGACTATAACTTCGCCTACGCCCAGGCGTCGGTCGCTATGCAACAGAACGTCAGCCTGCCCGGCGGCCAGGTTCCGAACATTCAAGCCAACAGCTCGACTGGAGAAATCTACCGTTATCAGGTAGTCGGCCCCAAACATTTCGGAATCACGAATCTGCGCACGGTTCAGGACTGGATTGTCATGCGCCGGCTGTTGACCATTCCCGGCATCGCCGCCATCAACAGCTGGGGCGGCCCCACCAAGGAATTCGAGATCGACGTCGACCCGCACAAGCTCGAAGCCTACAGCATCACCGTGCCCCAGATCCTCACCGCGCTGGGCAACGCAAACATCAACGTGGGCGGACGCGAAATCCGTATTGGTCAGCAGTCCGTCAACATTCGCGGCGTGGGCCTGATTGATGACGGCGGGAACGACGATTTAGCCCAGGGGTACAAGGTTGGCGACATCGAGAATGTGGTTCTGACCCAGGTCAACGGCGTCCCCGTGTTGTTGAGGGATGTTGGTAACGTGTCAGTCGGCTATCGGCCAAGACTCGGCATTCTGGGTCGCGATCATCAGGACGACGTCGTGGGATCGATCGTGGTGATGAGGCGAACCGAGCAGACCGCCGACATGGTCCCCAAGGTCGAAGCTGAAATCGAGAAGCTGAATCACGACGGAATTCTACCCCCGGGGGTCAAGATTGTTCCTTATTATGACCGTTCATCGCTGGTTGCCCTCACTACGCATACCGTTTTGCACAACCTGGTATTCGGATGCCTCCTCGTCTTCATGATCCAATGGATTTTCCTCGGCAATCTCCGCAGCGCCGTGATTGTCGGATTGAACATTCCCTTCGCGTTGTTCTTAGCCACCATTCTCCTGGTGATTCTTGGGGAAAGCGCAAACCTGCTGTCGGTGGGCGCGGTGGATTTCGGCATCATCGTGGATTCAGCCGTGATCCTCGTCGAAAATGTCTTTCGGAATTTTCAACGAAACCAGGAGGAAAGACAGAGTCTGCTCCAACGTCTGACGGCGGGCGCCTGGGGGCCCGACCCGACGATAACCCTGGAACACGACGCGTCCGCCCACTTATGGACCGATCGTTTACGGCTGATTTTGATCAGCGCGCTGCAGGTCGACAAGGCGGTTTTGTTCTCGGCGCTCATCACCGTGGCCGGTTTCGTACCGCTCTTCACCATGCAGGGAGTCGAGGGTCAGATCTTCGGTCCGATGGCGCGCACTTATGCCTACGCACTGGCCGGGGCGCTGATTGCAACCTTCACTATCACGCCCGTCATCGCTTCCATCCTGCTCCCGGCGCACGTAAAGGAAACTGAAACCATCGTTGTCCGCCTGTTACACCGTGTTTACAATCCGGCGCTGCGCTTCGCGCTGAATCGCCGTCCGCTCACGGTAGGCATCGGCGTCGCCTTTCTTGCCCTGTCCGCGCTTCTGGCGTCGCGGCTCGGCAGCGAATTTCTTCCCCATCTGGAAGAAGGTAACTTTTGGATTCGCGCCTCCATGCCGATCACGCTCTCGCTCGAAGACGGTGAGGCGGCCGCGAGAAAAATGCGCGAAATTATCCTGAGGCATCCCCAAATTATTACGGTGGTTTCTCAGCATGGCCGGCCAGACGACGGCAGCGATGCTTCGCCATTCTCGAATGTGGAATTATTCGCGCCCCTGAAGCCTCTTGATGAATGGCCACGAGGCCTGTCCAAGGAGAAGCTGACCGACCAGATTCAAGCGGAATTTGACAACGAGTTGCCGGGCGTCGTCTTCAATTTCTCTCAATACATTCAGGACAACATCGAGGAGGGGATCTCCGGCGTCAAAGGCTCCAATTCCGTCAAGATCGTTGGCCCCAATCTCGTAGTTTTGACCAATCTGGCCGAGCAGGTGCGCGACCAGATGAACCAGATTCGCGGCATCGCGGACCTCGGTATTTTCCCGGTTCTTGGACAGCCAAACCTGAACATCAAGGTGGATCGCGCCAAGGCCGCGCGCTACGGCCTCAACTCCGGAGACGTGAATACAGTCATTCAAGCCGCCATGGGGGGAGCGGTAGCGACGGAGATCCTGGAGGGCGACCGGCAGTTCGATATGGTCGTCCGTTACACGCCGGAGTACCGCGAGAGCGTCGACAAAATCCGCAATATCAAAGTCGCCTATCAGACCGGCGGCGGCAATGCCTACATTCCGTTGAGCGACCTGGCCACGATCACATTGGATACGGGAGCCGCCTGGATTTATCACGAGAGCGCGCAGCGTTTCATACCGGTCAAGTTCAGCGTACGGGGCCGCGACCTTGGCAGCACGGTTGAGGATGCGCAGCAGCGAATCGCGAAAAATGTGCACCTTCCGCCCGGGTACCGGCTGCTTTGGGCCGGCGAGTTCGGGGACCTTCAGGACGCCAAGAAACGCCTGGAGATCATTGTGCCGATAAGCCTGGTACTGATTGTCGGTTTGCTCTACACCTTGTTCAATAACTTGCGCGACTGCTTTTTAACGCTCGCAGGAATTCCCTTTGCGGTTGCCGGCGGTGTGCTGGCGCTCTATATATCCGGTCTCAATTTCAGCATCTCTGCCGCCATCGGCTTCGTCTCGCTTTTCGGCGTATCGGTGATGGACGGCATCCTGATGATCACTTTTTACAACCAGGAAAGAACTCACGGCCTTTTGCCCGTAGATGCGATGTATCGCGCTGCCTCTACCCGCATGCGCCCCCTGCTGATGACTGCGCTTTCGGCGTGTATTGGCCTTTTGCCCGCGGCAATTTCCACGGGTATCGGCAGCCAGGTACAGCGTCCGCTCGCCACGGTGATCGTGGGCGGCATGCTGCTCGGCCCAGTGATGCTGCTTCTGGTTGTGCCCGCGCTGAGAATGATGTTTCTAGGCCGCGATAATCACACCCAGGCACAATCGGGGGAATTAATATGAAGGTCACCCGCCTTCTTTTCTTTATCTTTATTCTGACGATCTTGATTCTGACGATGTGCCGGGCCGTGTTGATGGCTGAGGCAAGTTACGCGGCCCCATCCAAACCAGCATCGCCCATTGTTCGTCGGAACGCTTCCGACAGGAGCCACGTTGTTGGACCTGTCAGCGTGAACAAGGCGAATCGTTCTATGCACCTTCCGAACAGCCGGAACCGTTCCCTGCCCCGAAATTCCATGAATCCTCATCGCCCGGATTCATATAAATCTGATGGCGCTGCAAGAGCCGGATCAATCAAGGGATCAATCAAGAACGAAACAGGCAATACCGCCCTCCCGTTCCGGCGGCTCAGTGTCGCTCGGCCGAACTTACTGTCCCTCAACAATGTGAATGTGAATGTGCGCCATCGGGGCGCAAACCCGGCGGTGGTTGGTGGATTGACAAATTGGGATAGCAGGAACGCCAGCGCACTCAATGGAACGCTCATGCACCGCAAGCCTTAAGGAACTAAATGATCCGCACTTACAAATCGCGCCTCGCCCGCTGCATCGCGGTTTCGGCCCTGCTGCTTACCACAGGCTGCGTGGTTGGGCCCAGGTTCAAGAAGCCTGCTGCTCCGGATGTCAGCGGTTACACACCCGCTGCAATTTCAACCACCAGCACCACGCCCAACGTCACCGGGGGAGAGGCGCAACACTTAACTAACGGGAGCGACATTCCAGGCGAGTGGTGGACATTGTTTCACTCCCAGCCGCTCAACGATTTGATTGAACGCTCGCTTAAAGCCAATCCAGGCCTCAAGGCGGCGCAGGCGGCGCTGATAGTTGCAAGAGAGAATATGCTGGCCCAGCGCGGCGCTTACTATCCCAGCGTCACTGGTGGTTTCTCGGCGACTCGCGCGAAGACATCCGCTGACCTTTCCCCGGTAACAAACACCAGTGCGCTGAATTACAGTCTCTACACACCACAGGTCAGTGTCTCGTTTGTGCCGGATGTTTTCGGTTTGAACCGCAGAACGGTGGAATCCTTGCAAGCGCAGGAACAGCAGGCGCGTTTTGCCCTGGCCGCGACGCATATCACTTTGAGCTCAAACGTCGCCGCTGGAGCCATTCAAGAAGCATCTTTGCGGGGCCAGGTTGACGCGACCCGTGAGCTCATCGACATCAACACCAGGATGCTGGAGATTTTGCGGGAACAGTATCACAAGGGATATGCGGACGAACTCGACGTCGCAGCCCAGGAATCGCAACTCGCGCAAGTCGCCGCCACTTTGCCTCCGCTGCTGAAAGAGTTGGCTCAACAGCGTGATCAACTGGCGGCGCTGGCGGGCGGCTTTCCCAACCAGGATCTGGCCGAAAAGTTTGAGCTGTCGAGTTTGCAGTTGCCGCAGGAACTACCGCTAAGCCTGCCTTCGCAACTCGTGGAGCAGCGTCCGGATGTGCGCCAAGCCGAAGAGAACCTGCATTCCGCCAGCGCCCAGATAGGAATTGCGCGTGCCAACCGCCTCCCGAGTTTTGCCCTGACAGCGGATGCTGGCGCCATGGCCGTGGTTTTCGGCCGGTTGTTCTCGGGAGGCAATGGCTTTTGGGATGTAGCCGCCGGCGTTACCCAGCCCATTTTTGATGGCGGTACCCTCATGCATCGGGAGCGCGCCGCAAGAGCCGCTTATACCGAGGCAGACGAACAATATCGCAGCACGGTCTTGACCGCATTCCAGAATGTCGCGGACACGCTGAATGCGCTCCAGCAGGATGCCGACGCTCTGAAAGCCGCAGCCGCCGCAAAAGATGCCGCCAGCGTCACTCTTGACCTGACGAAGAAACAGCTTGCGGCCGGCTACGCCAATTACCTGGCGCTCCTGAGCGCGGAGCAAGCCTACCAGCAAGCCCTGATCAACCTTGTGCAGGCTCAGTCGAATCGTTATGCCGACACGGCCGCATTATTTCAGGCTCTGGGCGGCGGATGGTGGAACCGCCCCGACATTCCGAAGAGCTAGCCATACAGGCAGCATCAGTCGCATCTTTTGCGCCCCGACCCGAAAGTCCATCCAGCCTGACCTCAAGTCAACAGCACCACAAATGACGCGTATGTATTCGGTGGAGTCCGGAATGATTCATTCCACTTTGCGCGGAGGCGCGGCGTACACCGACAAGAACAGGTAGGCTGCGGACTTCTTGCAACAGCCTGCGGCATGGGCCGCCATCTCAAACCACGCGCAGCTCAATCGCGGACAATTTCAGTTGTCGAGATGCACTGCGACGGGTATAAAAGTTAGGTCAAAATTAACGCATGATCCAAGAGCACCCAGATAAACCGCGGTGTGGAGGGCAAGCTGCCGGAAGCGCTCCGATAAAAACTCTGTTCCGGCGAACAATAAAAATTAAATGGGGACCTATGACGAATCAGCCTAATTCCCAGCGTGCGTTTGTCTCGCTGGTCCGGAGTTTGTGTCCAAAGGTTTGGCTTGCGGCCGGCGCGGCGTTATTTTTAACTCTCTCCGCAATTTCTGCGAACGCTCAATCTGCGAGCGCTCAAAATAACTCGTCGAATGACGAGGGATACACGAAGAAGATTCGAGAATTCACGACCGAGCCGTACTTTCTCACCGATCTGGTCGATCACCTCCCCGCTTCCGCCACAGTTCCGACCCCGGAAAAAATCCTCGGCCACATCATCGGGGCCCCCGACGTTCTCACCTACTCGAAAGACATTTACCGATACTACGACGAGCTCGCCAAGGCCTCGCCGCGCGTGAAGGTTTTCCGCGTTGGCAAATCGGAAGAAGGCCGTGACTTCATGCTCGTCGCCGTGAGCGATGAGGCCAACATCGCTCAACTCGACCACCTCAAGGAAATCACCGCCAAACTGTCTGATCCGCGCAAGATAACCGATGCCGAGGCCCAGCAGCTCATTTCCACGGGCAAGCCCTTCTACTGGGCTTCCGGCTCGATTCACTCACCGGAAACCGGCTCGCCGGAAATGCTCATGGAGCTCGCCTATCGTCTGGCAGTCGAAGACACGCCTCTCATCAAAAACATCCGCAAGAATGCGGTCTTTCTCATCACCCCAATCGTGGAAGTGGACGGACACGACCGCATGGTGGACTGGGTCAACTACCGGAAAGCAAATCCTGACAAACCGCAGCCCGACTTGGTCTATTGGGGACACTACGTCCAGCACGACAACAATCGTGACGCCATTGGTATGGGTCTCAAGTTGTCGCAAGTCATGATGAAGAATTTTCTCGACTGGCATCCGCAGGTGCTTCACGACCTGCACGAGTCGATTCCTTATCTGTACATTTCAACCGGCACCGGTCCTTACAACGCCTGGCTCGATCCCATCGTCGTCAGCGAGTGGCAGAAGATGGCATATTACGAGGTCGAACAGCTGACCGAACGGGGCGTCGTCGGAGTCTGGACCCATGGCTTTTACGATGGCTGGGCACCGAACTACATGTTTTACGTGGCCAACGGCCACAACTCCATCGGCCGCTTCTACGAGACCTTCGGCAATTTGTTCCCCGACACCGAAGAGCGCACCTTGACTCCATCGGAGACCTCGCGCTCATGGTACCGGCCGAATCCGCCGCTTCCCAAGGTGAAGTGGTCGCTGCGCAACAACACGAACCTGCAAGAAAGCGGTGTAATTCTTGCTCTGGATAACATCTCTCAGCATCCTCAGGAATTTCTCAGCAATTTCTACCTCAAGAGCAAACGCTCCGTCGCCAAGGCCACCGCGGAGGGCCCCGCAGCCTGGGCCATCTTGAATGACGGGCGCCGTCCCGCGCTCGCCGCGCAGCTCGCCAATCTGCTGCAAAAGCAGGGCGTCGAAGTGCAACAGCTCGAGCACGACATTGAGGTAAAACAACCCGCCGCGCCGCCGAAGGCCGCCGGCAGCGAATCCAAGACCGAGGCTAAGACCGACGCAAAACCTACCGACGCAAAACCAGACGACAATCCCAAGGCCGAAACCCCCAATAAGCCAGCCGACAAAACAAAAGACGAAGCGGCTACCAAGAAGGAAGAAAACAAGACCATCAAGGTTCCGCAGGGCAGCTACATCATCCGCATGGATCAGCCGTACAGCCGCATGGCCGACATGCTTCTGGACACGCAGTACTACTCGACCTCCGACCCTCGTCCCTACGATGACACGGCGTGGACGCTGGGTGCGCTGCGCAATGTCAAGACTCTGCGCATTACCGATGAAGCCATCCTGAAGGCGCCAATGACGCTTGTCGATACCCCGGCGCAAAATAGCGCGGCCGGTGTCGCGGCTCCGCACGCCGTTAAGGGTAAACCTCTCGCGGTGAAGTGGTACATCATTCAAGCGAACGCCGAGCCCAATCTTGCGGCGCTACGCTATCGCCTGAAAGACGCAAAGATTTTCGCCGCCGAGGAAAAGTTCGACGCCGCAGACAAGAAGTTCGTCGAGGGCTCCTTCCTTATACCGATAGACGGCAACCCCTCCGATCTGGAGTCCCGGCTGCAACAGGCCGCGCGTGAGCTGGGCATCGCAATCGTGGGCGCCGTGGCGGAACCCAAAGTTGCGCGCCACGAGCTTGCCGTACCACGCATCGCGGTTTTGCACACGTGGACAAGCACACAGAATGAAGGCTGGTTTCGGCTGGCGCTCGAAGAAACTGGCGTGCCCTACTCATACATTTCGGACACGCTTGTGCGCACCACTCCGAACTTACGCGAAAAATTCGACGTCATTCTCTTTCCCCCTACTTTTGCCGATATGCGCGGGCTCCTGGCCGGCTTTCCCAAGCGCACCTTGCCCGACGGCACCGATGCTGGACCCATTCCGTGGCAAAAATCCGAACTTACCCCAAATTGGGGAGGCATCGACGAAACTCCGGACATCCGCGGCGGGCTGGGTTTTGAAGGCGTCGCTCACCTGAAACAATTCGTAGAAGAGGGAGGGCTGTTCATTCCGGTTGGTTCGAGTACGCATCTACCTGTGGACCTTGGTTTGACCGATTCCGTCACCATCACGCAAACGCACAACCTTCAGGCGCGCGGAGCGATCTTCCGTGCCAATGTTGAAGACGCGAAGAGCCCGATCGCCTATGGCTACGACGAATCCGTCGGCGTGTATTTCAACCAGGCGCCGATCTTCAAAGTCTCTGTTTCCGGGGATAACAGCCCCGCTGAGGAGGCTACGCGTCCCAGTGGACGTGGATCCGCCACCGATCCCGATATCCCGCAAGGCCGCACTTGGGCGACGCCAGAGCCGCCGCCGGACCGGACTCACGCCGAAAAGGAGCTTTACGTCGACCCACAATACCGCGTGTTCTTTAGCAGCGGACTTCCGCCATCCTCGCTTTATCCTCGTGTCGTCCTGCGCTTCGCCGACGAGAAAGATTTGTGGATCAGCGGCATGTTGGCCGGTGGCTCGGAACTGGCGGGCGCTCCTGCGATCATCGACGTGCCGCTCGGTCGCGGCCACGTCGTACTTTTTGCCAACAATCCGATGTGGCGCCAGGAAACGCAGGGCAGTTTCATGCTTCTGCTAAATGCCGCGCTCAATTACGATCACCTGGATGCGGGACGCAAAGTGCCGACGCCCCCCGCAGCAACGAAATAACGCCTTAGGATGGGGTGGCCCGTTCCTTGCGGCTTTATCGCAAGGGGCGGGTGCTGGGTGGGTGCGAGCATCAATTGCGACGCAGAATGTCCTTGTGCTTATCGCAAGGGGTGGGTGCGAGCAGCGATTGCGACGCCGAATGTCATCAGCGGCGTCCGAGGGACCGTAACCAATCTAAACTCGGGGGGGAATTCCATGCGTCACCGCTCGAACGCCATGCTGTTCTGCGTGTCCATCTGCCTGCTCGGCGTAGCGCTTCTAGCCATCGCCACGCCCACCTGCGCCCAAGTCATCACCAGTAGCGATCTTTCTCGCCTGCGCTCCGTCGGAAGTGCGGTGCTCTCGCCCGATGGCCGCTACATCGCTTATACGATCGTGATGCGCGATCGCCCCGGCCGCCCCTATGGCCAGCTCTGGGTGATGGATCTGAGCACGGAGAAGAGTGTCCGCCTCGGCGGCGACAAGCCCGCCGGCGGACCGCTGTGGTCGGGCGACAGTAAGTGGATCGCGTTCCGTGGCGCTGATGGCGACAAGCACGGTCTGATGATTGCCCATCCCGATGGCAGCGGCGAATCCTTCATGGCAGCGCTGGCGGGCACCAATTCTCCGCTCCCAGGCACCGGCAAGGACTTTGCGTGGTCGCCCGATGGAAAGCAGATCGCCTTCATCTCTTCCACACCCGGCGAAGGTGCCGCCGAAGCCAGCGGCGACCCCATGGTCATCACGCGTTATCTCTATAAGCCGGATGCGGGCGAAGGACTTACGCGCTTCAACGACAACCAGCGCCTCCACATTTTCCTTGTGGACGTCGCGTCCAAACAAATACGCCAGCTCACGCAGGGCAATTACGATGAGCATTCCATTGACTGGTCGCCCGACGGCAAACAACTCGTCTTCGCTTCCAACCGCGATCCCAATCAGGATGAATTCTTCAACTACGATCTCTTCACCCTGCAACTTGCCGACAACAGCATCCACCGCTTAACCGCCACCGAATACTGCGAATATGAACCGCTCTGGTCGCCGGATGGAAAATCCATCGTCTATCGCGGCACGCGCCGCGGCCTCACGGATCGTGAAACTACCATGGAAGACACGCACGTCTGGCTCATGAACGCCGACGGCAGCAATCGCCGGGAAATCGGCAGCGTCATTGACAATCGCCAGGGCACGCCGCAATGGGCGGCCGATGGCAGCGCCGTCTATTTCACCGTGCAGGAACGCGGCAACAACAATCTCATGCGCCTGCCGATTTCCAGCGGCCAGCCCGAATACGTCGTCAAGGAGGCGGGCGGCATTGGAGGCTTTTCGATCGATAAGAACGGCGCGATCGCCTACTCTTTCGTCACGCCCCGTGACGCCGCGCAGCTCTACTATAAATCCGGCGCTGCTCCGCCACGCAAGCTCACGGATCTCAACCATGAAATTCTCGCCGGCAAATCCATCGCGGACGTTGAATCCTTCACCTTTGTCAGCAACGATAATCGATTCGATGTAGAAGCATTTCTCACCAAGCCCGTCGGCATGACCGCGACTTCCAAACATCCACTCATCGTGGTCATTCATGGCGGACCGCACGGACAAAATGGTCCGGGCTTTAACTTCAAGAACCAGGTCTATGCGGCCCACGGCTACGCCGTCCTCAATGTGAATTATCGCGGATCCACAGGTTACGGCCAGAAGTTTGCCGATGCCGTTTTTGGCGACCAGGACGGCAATGAGGGGCAGGACGTTCTATACGGCGTCAGCGCGGCTGTGCATCGCTACCTGTGGATCGATCGAGAGCGCCTGGGGATCGAAGGGGTGAGTTACGGCGGACAGCTCACCGACTGGCTCATCACGCAGACCAATGAGTTCAAGGCAGCGATTCCCACGGCCGGGATCGCAAATCTCGTCAGCTATAACTACATGACTTATTACAACCAATACGAAGAGATGGAGTTTGGTCAATTCCTGCACCAGGGAAATCTGATGGACGTCGCCTGGGAACGCTCTGCCCTGAAGCATATCGCCGCCGCGCATACGCCGACGCTGATCATCCACGGCGAGAACGACAACGATGTTCCGATCGCCGAAGCCGAGCAATTTTTCATTGCGCTTAAAGACGTGGGCGTCGAAACCGTCTTCGCCCGCTATCCCCGCGAAGGCCCCGGCCTGTCGGAGGTCAAACATCAAATCGACGCTACTGACCGATCCATCGCATGGTACGAGAAGCATTTCCCGAAGCCCGATGCAGAAGGCGTAACCAACGTTCAGCCATAGCCCGCGAATTTTGGCCGTTCTCGACATGCCAAATAAACGAATGTCATCTTGAGCGAAGTGGCTGCTCCGCGAAGCGAAGCAGCCGCGCAGTCGAAAGACCCCTACCCATCCAATCTAAGTCCTTTGGGGTTAGAATGTTTACCGTCTTCGAAGCCAGGAAAGAAAATCTCGGGTCAGATGAAGGGGGACAATCATGCACCGGCGCGAATTCCTGAAGCTGGGAGCCGTAGCAGGCGGAACGTTCCTGGTGGGCGGCACGGGCCGCTTCGGAAGTTTCCTCGATGCTCCGAAGGAAATCCCCACCACTGACCGCCTCGTTGTCACCAACCTGGTGGACAACATTTACGACGTCTACGCCAAGGGCGGGAAAATCGGCAACCTCACGATCACTCGGAATACTTTGCCTCATCCCTACGGCTCAGAGGTCTCGCTGTTGTCGGAACATGGGCTGGCCTTTCACTTGGAGTCCTTCCGAGGCGCAGAGGAAAAACAGATCCTGCTGGACTTCGCGCTCACGCCCCGGACGCTCACAAACAATTTCAAAGGCTTGAAGGTAGATCCCGCCACGGCCGATGCCCTCATCATCAGCCACGGGCACGAGGATCATTACGGTGGCCTGCCCGATTTGGCGCAAACCCTCCACGGACAAGCCAAACCAGGGCTCACTCTTTATGCCGGAGGACGCGATACGTTCTGCCATCGCTGGGTGGTACAGCCCGACGGCAATAAACTCGACTACGGTGAGCTCAAGCGGGATGAGCTGGAAGCGCGAGGGTTGAAGGTCGTGATCGCGGAGGAACCCACCGTAGTGGCGGGCCACGCCTTCACCTCAGGCCACATCGCGCGAATCACCGATTTCGAGATGTCTCCTCCAGCGGCTCGCATCGAAGCCGGCGCGCCGGGCTCCGCCTGCGACGCCACCTTCCACTTCCCTCCCGGCACAGTCAAGATAGAAGCCAAGCCGGGCGACTTGGTGAAAGACATCTTCTGGGGAGAGCACGCCACCGCTTACAACGTGAAAGATCGGGGACTCGTCGTGATCTCATCGTGCGGCCACGCCGGCATCATCAACTCGGTCCGCCAGATCCAGAAATCCACCCGGATCGAGAAGGTCCACGCCGTTGTCGGCGGGTGGCACCTGGCCCCCTATCCCGATGAACTCATCGCCAAGACCGTGGATGCGATGAAGGAGATCAACCCGGACTACTTGATTCCCATGCACTGCACCGGCCTCCGCACCATAATGGCAATCCAGCGCGAGATGCCCGAAAAGCTCATCATGCCTTCCACAGGCACGCGCGTCGTCTTCGGCGCCTAGCCCAATTCCGCTCCTCATCTACGCGACGCTGACCTCGCGTCCGCTGAGGCTTGGGGCCTTCGCCTTTATCTTTTCCCCCCAATATGTTTAGAGCGGCCGCATGATTTGCGAGTTTGGCGTGCCGAGACCACCTTACTCTTTCATCACAATCAGACGTGAGCGCCGTCATATCCTTTGCACCGTGCCGATGTGACAATGACATCTGACCGGCAAAGCCGGGATAGCCAGTACTCTTTGATAAACAAAAGTATTCAGCCGTTAAGAACGAGTGAGGAAGCGAAAATCCTCCCAAAACCGCCCCAAAACGGGAATTTAGGCCGAAAATCGCGCTTAAGTCCATATTCCGGTAGGTCTTACAAGTAACTCATTTAAATTCATTGCTTTACGCGAAATTGAGGGGGGGGAGGGGGGGTATGAAATATAATGTAATACCCGAAGAGTAAACAGTCATGAATTCAGAATTATTCCGATCTCTTGTAGACCACCCCGCCCTTCATCACAAATTCCACCTTCTCCATCAGAGAAACATCCGCCAGCGGATCTCCCGGCACCGCTACGATGTCCGCCAGTTTTCCCGCCTCGATTGTTCCTACTTCATTTTGCGTTCCCAGCAACTCCGCAGCCGTCGAGGTCGCTGCACGGATGGCCTGCGCGGGCGTCATTCCAAACTTCACCATCGACGAAAATTCCTTTGCGGGATTGATCTTCCAGTCAAATCCGCCCACGTCGGTTCCAAATGCAATCTTCACGCCCGCTCGCATCGCCCGCCGGAATGTGTCTTCGTGTATAGCGATCATCTTCAGCCACACCGGAGCGCCTGTCGCTGCCCGTCCCTGCGCCACGTATTCGCCTACGAAAATCGTCGGCACATAAAAGATTCCGTGCGACGCCATCGTCTTCAAATCCGCGTCCGTGATGTAATTGCCATGCTCGATCGTATCCACCCCGGCTTCAACCGAGTTATGCACTCCATTCATCGCCATCGCATGCGACGCAACTTTGTGCCGCTCGCGATGGGCTTCGTCCACAATGGCGCGCAACTCGTCCAGAGTAAATGTCGGAATATCGTCGAGCACGCCATCCTCGCGCACCCGATAGGAACGGTCGCTATACACTTTGATCCAATCCGCCCCGTGACTGATCTGCTCCCGTACTACTTTCCGCGCATCGTCGGCGCCATCGACCACCTGCACTCCATGCGGCACCGCGACATCAGGAGCATATCCCTGCAGCGGATAAGCTCCCGTCACATCCATCGCCCGAGTCGCCACTTGCATTCGCGGCCCTGGAATAATCCCGTTGTTGATCGCTTTCTTGACGTCCGCATCCGCATATCCCGCGCCTTCGGTCTCGAGGTCGCGGATCGACGTGAAGCCATATTCCAGCGCCCGTCGCGCATTCACCGTCGCCAGAATCGTCCGGTATTCCGGCGACTGCTTCAGCAGTTGCTCGTCATAATCCGCAGCCGTGATATCTCCCTGGAGCAGAATGTGCGTGTGCGTATCCATCAGTCCCGGCAAGCATGTAGATCGCGAAAGATCGATCACGTCCGCTCCCGCCGGAACGGTCGCCCCGATCTCCTTGATCTTGTCGTCTTCCACGACGAGGACCACATTCTTCCGCAGCGAATCCCCTCGCCCATCAAAGAGATTGCCGCACTTCAACGCCGTAGTCTTTGTTTTTGCGGTGGACGTCTGGGCGATGCAATATCCAGCCGTGGCCACAAGAAGGCAAATGACTGCCAGTCTTCCCAACGTGATTTCCTCCAGGCGTGCGCGGTCTACTTATTCTCCTTATCCTTATTAGTGGTGTCTTCCGCAGGCGGCTGCGCTCCAGGCATCACCTTGAGCGGAGCTGAGCGCTGCTCTTCAAGTTCGGGATGCGGCAGCGGCTTGCGTGGCAGCATCTGGTCGCGCATGGCGGTGTTGTATACGAAGATCGCCTCCACGGTTGCCGCCTGCGCCAGGTCGGCAGGCTGCAAGCGTTCGTAGGTGTCCATGTTCGAATGATGCGTGCGGGAACCGTAGTCAAGGCCGTCCTGAATGAACTGGAATCCAGGGACTCCGACCGCATCGAACGATTCGTGGTCGGTGCCTCCGGTGTTGCGATCAGCGATGGTCCTGACGCCGAGATCTTTCAGCGGCTCCATCCACTGCGCAAAGATTGGGCCAACCGCGCCGTTCTCCTGCAGATAAATCCCCAGGATTTTTCCAGTACCATTGTCCACGTTGAAGTACCCGGAAATCTTCGGCTGCTCAGGCTTGAGCACGACCGGTCCGGCAGGTTTGCGCAGCCACTCGGGCTTCTCCAATTCCTCAGGAGCGGTCGAGAGTGGCACATATCCGAAATGCAGCTTCACATACCCGATGGAACCAAAAAGCCCTTGCTCTTCTCCTGTCCAAAGACCGATGCGGATGGTGCGCCGCGGCTTGACTTGCAGCGCGGTAAGAATCCGCATGACTTCCATGGCAACCACCGTGCCCGCGCCATTGTCAGTCGCGCCTGTCGCGGACGCCCATGAATCGAGATGTCCGCCCACCATTACCACCTCATCTTTCAGCTTGGGATCGGTGCCAGGAATCTCGGCGATGGTATCGAAGCCATGCTCATGATCGCCGAAGTACTTCACGTCGACATTCATTTCGATGCTCACCGGCACATTGGCTTTGAGCAGACGATAGACGCGTCCGTAGTTCTCTATCGCCGTCACCACGATGGGAAGAGGGTTGGCGTGTTCGCGCTGGTAAGTCAACCGGCTCAGGGCCGCGCCATTGTCGTCAAAGATGGTGCCGCCCGAGCCGCCGTTGTCGCGCCCATCGCGGCTGGGAAGAATCACCGCCACAGCATGCTCCGCGACGAGAAACTTGCCGAATTTCTCGAGCATGGCCCGCCGTTTCATGCTCTCCCGAATCCTGTCCGCAGAGAACTCCGGCTTTTCCAGGGGATAATCGGCGGTCTTGGCGAGATCCTTGTCGTCCATACGTGTGAAAAGCGGCTTATCCACCGGTTTCACTTCGCGCATGTCTCCGAGCAGAACGATTTTCCCGGCCAGCTTGCCTTTGTACTTGTCAAAATCTTTCTCGTCCTTGATATCCACCCAAATGGCGGGGCCATTGACTGCGCCGTTGGTGGAAGGCGACCAAGGCGCGGCTTGGGCGATGAATACAGCTGTGTCCGGCGAAGACATCCGTACCCAGGTGTTGAGCTGCTGCCAGCCCATGCCAAACTCGCCCCAATCTTCGAGATGGGCGTTGCTGCAACCCATCGCCGTCAACTGATCGCGCGTCCACTCGTTGGCCCGGTGCAGGTTGGGCGAACCGGTAAGGCGCGGGCCAATTCCATCCGCCAGAGCGGATGCGAAGTCCATCACATGCGAATGGGTGATACCTTCGTCGCGAATGCGCTCGTACATGGTGTAGTCGAGATTCTCTTTTGCGGGCTGCGGCAGTTCGTAGGATGGCTTTTCGGCTTCGGCTGCTGCCTTCTCTTTGTCTTTGTTCTTGTCGGCGGCAGAGATGGACAACGGCAGGACAAAGCAGAACAACAAGGCAAGTCCAACTTTGAAATGATTGTGGAATCGCATGTACTCGGTCTCCCTCGGGAAAAAGTTCCAAAGCAGAGTAGCAGAAATGGACTGAACAACAATAGCTGATCTGCGGCCGGCTCATCAGATTCCCAAACGGATCACGCGGAAAACCGGCCGTGCAGGAAAGCGGGAATATCGCGTGCTCCCTGGGTCACGGCCACAATCTCTATTGGCCGGGATGTGGCGCGATAGATGACGAGGTAAGCGCCCACGGGCCAGAACAGGAGCGGGTAAGAGGTGAGGTCGTCGCGCTTATGACCTATGCCGGGCGTGTTGCCGATGGCGTCGAAGGCATCGAACAACCTGCCCATCCACTGGTCCGCAGCGTCAACATTATCCGCGGCGATGTAGTCCCAGATGCTCTCCAAGTCGCGGTCGGCATCCTCGCTCAGGACATACTGCGTCACACGTTGACCTTGGCCCTCCGACGTTGCTCGGACTTAAGTTGGAGCCGGGCGCGGGACTCTGCGGGAGAAATATGCTTGCCACGGTCCAGCGTGTTCAGACGGCGGCCGAGCTCATGATTGAACCCGGCGAACTGGGCAGAGCGTGCATGGTCGTGTTCTTCCAACAGCCGAAGCGCTTCCCTGACCACTTCGCTGGCGGAGTTGTAGCGGCCCGATTCCACTTTGGTGCTCACGAATTTCTCGAGCTCAGTCGTAAGAGAGACATTCAAGTTTGCGCTCCTGGTTCTTTAGTTCATTCTTGCAGGGATAACGAACATTGTCAATCTTTGGTACAGCTTCCTATGGATTCAGCACAATTTCGCCGAACATCGCGGCTCAGTTGCGCCTCAGCCGCGTGGCATCAAGCCAATGCTGACCCGAGGCTACTCGAAACAACACGGCCGGTAAAGATGCGCTACTCTAATGGCGAACTTATCCACAGAGCCACGGGGTATCTTCGTACCTATTGGTTTTTTGCGATGAATTGAAGCAGAGGGGGTTTATGTCGAAACGGAACGCCTTGAAGTGTCTTTTGGTCGGAGCGCTCGTTGCATCTGCAGCGTTGCCGATCGCGGCGCAATCACCCTCATCTCTGTCGAATGCGACCCCAGCGCCGACGACCCCGATCGAAGGTGCATCGGGCTATAGCCAGCCGCCGAAAAACATTCTCGATGTGATGCACGCGCCCTCACCGCCAAGGCCCAAGGTGAGCCCGACGCAGGACACGATTCTCCTGGTGTCATGGCAGGATTACCCGCCGATTTCGCGGGTTGCGACACCTTTCCTGCGCCTTGCGGGCGCGCGCGTGGAACCAAGGAATCACAGCAAGCACGACACCCCGGGTGGCTATGGCATAACGCCGTGCGCCACGAACTTCGAACTGGTTCACGTTGCCGATGGCGCGCAAATTCATGTCGCGCTTCCCGAGGGCAGGTGTCCGGGGGCACCGGTGTGGGCTGCGGACGGAAAGCGATTCGCGTTTGTGGCTCTCGCTCCCGAGGCGGTCGAACTCTGGATCGGCGATGCCAAGACTGGCCAGATCCATCAGGTGCCGGGAGCGCGTCTCAACCCGATGTTCAACGACGAGATGCAATGGATGCCGGACCAGAAAACGCTTCTGGTCAAGCTGGTGCCCGAAGGGATGGGCGCGCCCCCGGCCGAACCGACAGTGCCAAATGGTCCGAGCATTCAGGAGACCGAAGGCGCAAAAGGAAAGAGCAGCACCTATGAAAATCGCGACACGCTCGGCAGCAAGCGTGACGAGGATCTCTTCGATTACTTCGCAGCCTCGCAACTCGCATTGGTTGACGCGGCCACCGGCACGATCACGCCTCTGGGAAAGCCGGGCAACTACGAAGGGATAGATCCCGCGCCGGATGGAAAGCACATACTCGTCACCGCGATCCACAAACCCTACTCTTACGTTACGACTTACGATCGCTTCCCAAAGGAGGTAGAAGTCTGGGACGTAGCAGAGCCCTCGCATGTGGTTGCCCGTACGATCGCGTCGCTTCCACTGGCGGATCGCGTTCCCATAAGAGGCGTTCCGGTAGGCCCACGCGATTTTTCCTGGCGCGCCACCGAACCGGCGACGCTCGTCTGGGCAGAAGCGCTGGATGGCGGCGACTGGAATGTTACGGTTCCGGCCCGCGACAAGGTCCTGCTACTGAAGGCGCCGTTCAATTCACCCGCGGTCGAAATCGCGCGGACCGAGCAGCGCTATGACGGCTTCTTGTGGAGCGAACAGCCGAGCGTCGCGCTTTTAAACGAGGACGATGTCAACCGGCACTGGAGGCGTAGCTTCATCGTCAACGTCGATGATCCGCAACGAAAGCCCCGCTTGCTTTGGGATCTCTCGACCGACGAGGAGTATGCGAACCCGGGCAATCCAGTGAAACGCCAGCTCGCGAATGGGGCGTTGGTAATTCGCCAGGATGGTGATTCGATCTACCTTGCGGGATTGGGAGCTTCACCCGACGGGGATCGGCCGTTCCTCGATCGGCTGGATCTGAATACGCTGAAGCCTGAACGTCTGTTTCGCAGCGATAAGACTTCGTACGAGCAATTTCTTTCTTTCGAAGGGCCGAATGCAAAGACGTTTCTCACGTGGCATCAATCGCCGGTCGATCCACCGAATGCGTTTGTCCGAACGCTCGGAAAACCCGCGGGCGAGACGACTGGAGAAGCGGTCTTTGCTTCCACCAGCGTCGCGATCACGCACATTCCCGATCCGACGCCGGCGGTGCGAGCGATCAAGAAGCGGTTGGTGAAGTACAAGCGCGCCGACGGGCTTGACTTGTCGTTCACGCTCTATACGCCGCCGGACTATAAAGAGGGCACGCGTGTCCCCACCATTCTTTATGCCTATCCGCTCGACTATGCGGACGCTTCGAAAGCCGGACAGGTGGTAGGCTCACAGGAAACCTTCACCCAGCTGCGGCAATACAGACTGTTGCTCCTCGCGGGCTACGCGATCATCGACAACACTTCGTTCCCCATCGTCGGTGATCCGAAGAAAGCGTACGACACCTACCTGGAACAGCTCGTCGCCGACGCCAAGGCCGCAGTCGATGAGGCGGTGCGGCTGGGCGTGGCCGATCCCAACCGCATAGGAGTCACAGGACACAGCCACGGCGCTTTAATGACCGCAAATCTGGTGGCCCATTCTGACTTGTTCCGCGCCGGTGTCGCTACGAGCGGCTCCTATAACAAGACGCTCACGCCTTTCGGTTTTCAGAGCGAGCGGCGATCGGTTTGGGAGGCATCGGATGTCTATCTGAAGGTTTCCCCTTTTTTCTTTGCCGACAAATTGAAGACGCCACTTCTCCTCATGCACGGCGGGGAAGACGCCAATCCTGGGACTACGCCGATACAATCGACCAAGCTCTACGAAGCAATTCGAGGCAACGGCGGTACCGCTCGCCTGGTGCTGCTCCCGCACGAGCCGCACTGGTATACAGCAATGGAGTCGAACGAACAGCTTGTTTACGAGATGCTTCGCTGGTTTGACAAATACGTGAAGAACGCGCCGCCAGCCCCGTGACCGGCGCCGTCAGAGGAAATACATGGACAAACCACCACGCACCTTCTGGCAGATTTGGAACATGAGCTTCGGTTTCCTCGGCATTCAGTTTGGTTGGGGACTGCAGATGGCAAACATGAGCGCCATCTATGAATACCTGGGCGCAAGGGCGGATCAGATTCCGATTCTCTGGCTGGCCGCTCCGCTTACTGGATTGATCGTCCAGCCGATCATCGGCCACGCCAGCGACCGAACGTGGGGCCCGATGGGCCGGCGGCGGCCTTACTTCCTAGCCGGCGCGATTCTGAGTTCGTGCGCGCTCATTCTGATGCCGCGCAGTTCCACACTCTGGATGGCAGCGGGTCTGCTATGGATTCTCGACGCCAGCATCAACATCAGCATGGAGCCCTTTCGTGCATTTGTGGCCGACCTGCTGCCGGAATTTCAGCGTACCCGCGGCTTTGCCATGCAAAGCCTCTTCATCGGGCTGGGGGCGGTGATCGCCTCCGCATTGCCCTATCTGCTGACCAATGTTTTCCATGTCGCGGGAAATACGGCTGCGGGAACGATTCCCTTCACCGTGCGGCTTTCTTTCTACATCGGCGCCGCGGCGTTTCTGGGCGCTGTGCTGTGGACTATTTTCACAACCAAGGAGTACCCGCCGGACAATCTGGCGGAATTTCGAAGAGAAAAGTCCGAACACAAGGGCATCGGCGCGAGCGCGCGCGAAATCCTGTCCTCAATTCGCGAGATGCCCCCCACCATGCGGCAACTCTCCTGGGTGCAGATCTGCACCTGGATGGGGCTGTTCTGCATGTGGCTTTACTTTCCGGTGGCTGTGGCGCGCAATGTTTTTGGAGCTGCCGACACGGTTTCTCCGCTGTATTCCGCGGGAGTGGAGTGGGCGGGCATTTGTTTCGGAATGTACTCGTTGGTGTGTTTCGGATTTTCCTTCGTGCTGCCTGCACTTGCGCGGCAGTACGGCCGCAAGGCAACCCACACGTTTTGCCTGGTATGCGGCGGCCTGGGATTGCTTTCCGTGGCCGTGATTCACAATAAGTATCTGCTGTTGCTCTCCATGACAGGGGTTGGGATTGCGTGGGCCAGCACGCTCTCGATGCCCTACTCCATTCTCGCCGGATCGCTGCCCCACGGAAAGACAGGAGTTTACATGGGGATTTTCAACTTCTTCATCGTGATTCCGGAGATCACAGCATCGCTTGGATTCGGATGGGTGATGGGCCATCTGCTGAACAACGATCGGATTGCCGCCGTGGTGGCGGGAGGAATCTTCTTCATCCTCGCGGCGATGTTGACGCAGCGGGTGGAGGATCTCTACGACCTGCGGCAGCCGAGCAGTTCGCTGCCGGGCAAGGCCGTCGCGGCAAAGTCGTAGCCAGCTGTACGTCTGCGGCCGGCAAACAGCAGATCCTTCGCTCCGCTCAGGATGACAAATTTTATTTAGTTTATCGTGCGCGCACGGCGACGAGTTCCGAGCCGACCGGCACACCGCGAGCGATCTTCACTCGGACCAAAGCTTCGAGGGGCCGTGCTTGCCCCGCACCAGATCCAGGAATCTCACGCAGCAATTTCTCCACCGACTCCTGACGGCAGGCAAACTCCACCACGCCTTGCGTGCCGAAGGTAGTGGTTCCCGCCAGAATCATCACGAACCGTCCGGAACCCATACCCGGCACCAGCCCAATAACCGCATAGTCTTCCGTCATCGGGACATTGGAAGGACTTGCCAGGTAGGTGCTGGCTTCGCCCGGCTTGGGATGCCGGTTCATGATCGAAAGATCGCCTCGGCGCGGCCCCGACGTCACCCTTTGGAAAACGAATTCCTGCGTGCCCGGAATGTCGAGCAGGGAGAGATTTTCTGAAGGAGAACCCACAAAGATCAGGTTGTTATTCTTTACGTCGTCGAGCGAGAACAAGCTCCCACGCTTTACGCGGATCTTCTGTCCCAGCGCGCCGAATGCATCATCGAGCGCGTGAATGGCCAGCACCTCTCCCACGCCCGTATAGTGGTCATAGACGACGCCTTTTGAATCCTGGCTGGAATTGTAGTAGCGCATGCCGGTCTCCGGTCGTCCGACGAACGCCGCATTGCTGAAGATGACCCAGGGCTCCTCCACTCCAGAAGTGAAGGGTCGCCAAAACGCAGCTAGAGGACCAGAGGCTTGCATCAGGCTGGGCGCCGCCGTCCCGGGCTGGGGCAGTTTCCGGTTCCAAAGCAGGCTTCCCAAAACGATCAGCGAGCCGATGAGGCCGACCGCGAGCAGGACCACGGCAATCCGCCAGCGTGCGGGTACGGTTTCAACCGTGATCGTGCGGGGCGCCTCGCGCAGAGGCACGGCCTGAGGCTGATCGACCGGTTTGGCCTCGAATGTAAGGTGATAACTTCCCTTGGGGATTCGAACCAGGATCGGATCGGAGCCGCCCTCGCCGGCGTAATACTCCGCTAATTTCAGACGGAGACGCCCGGCCTGGACGCGGATCGTAGAGTCCAATTGCGGATCAAAATCCGCTGGCCGCCCATAAACCTCGGTGGCAATCTGATATTCCTTCACCGGCGCGTCGGGATGATCCAGCGCTTGTTTCGCAAGATATTGCAGCAGTTTGCAAAGAGATTCCGAGCTGCGTAGGCTATGACTTTTAATAATGTTATCTATTTGTTGGTAGAACTGCTCAGGACCAGGGGCGAGAGTGCGTGTCACAGCCATTTAACACCGGTGTAACAGTGGATCGTATCCTCGTGTAACAGCGGCATTTTACTCCTGTAACCGTTTAAAAACCTAGTGAAACCTACCTCGATTCCCATTTTTGCACTAGAACTTGCAAGTTCTATCATTAACAGTGCGTCCCAGTAAACTCCCAACGTCCCCGTGGGTGTCCTCGAAGACATCCCCGAAATTGGAGGAAACATGTCGAGCAAAACCCTTCTGGTTCTGGTCCTGGTGTTCTGCCTGGCCGGATTCGCACTCGCGCAGACCGATACAGCCCGCCTCATCGGAACCATCACAGACGCTACCGGCGCGGTCGTACCGAACGCCACCGTCACCGTGACCGACACCGGGACAGGGCGAATCGTGACCACCCAAACCAGTGCATCCGGCGAATACACCGAGAACGCGCTGAGCGCTGGAAAATATCACATTGAGGTGAAGCTCGCCGGCTTCAAGACCGCGACCGCCGATTTTACGCTCGAAGTCTCGCAGGTCAAAGAGATCAGCCTGAAGATGGAAGCGGGCGCGACCTCCACCACGGTTGACGTTACAGCCGACGTGCCCCTTGTCGACACTGCTACCTCGAACATGGGCGAAGTCATTCAGGGACGGGAAGTGACCGAGCTCCCGTTGAACGGCCGCAACTTCACTCAACTCGCCCTGCTCGCGCCTGGCGTGACTCGCGGCGCGTATGGCGACGAGGCGTCTGGCGGCGGCTCGGGAACAAACTCTGAAACCTTCCGTAACTCTGAAACCGGTGGCGCGGCGCTCTCCGCCAACGGTCTGCGCCCACAAGCGGACAACTACATTCTTGACGGAGTAGACAACAACGACGCGTTGGTCAACACCATCATCTTTTTCCCGCCGGCGGAAGCGATCCAGGAATTCCGTATTACCACCAGCGTGGCGACCGCCGAATACGGACGAGGCGGCGGCGTGATCCTGGAGTCGAGCACCAAGTCTGGTACGAATGCGTTGCATGGGTCGGCCTTCTTGTTCCGCCGCAGCGGTTTTGGTGAGGCCCATGACTACGATGCCACCGGACCGATCGTATTCCGGCAAGGCCAATTTGGCGGCACGCTCGGTGGGGCCGTCTGGAAAAACAAACTGTTTGCATTCGGCGATTACCAGGGGCGCCGTCAGGATCAGCCGAACGGCGTCGAAACTGACACTGTTCCCACCGCCAAGATGCGCACTGGAGACTTCAGCGAGTTCCTCGGCACGACTTTGACCACGCTTCCCGCTTTCTGCGCAAATCCGACCACGAACGCCCTCGCAGGCGACGGATACATCTGGGACCCCACTACGTTCAGCGGCGTACCCGGCAGCGGTTGCACTCCTTTCGGCTGGAACGGTACCACCGGAACCAACGTGATCGCTAATCCAAATCCTGTGGGATTGAAGTACCTGCAAACCTTTCCTCTGCCGAACGTCGTAGGCGCGGTGCAGAACAACTACATCACTGAGCGCCAGCAGGTCCGCAATTTCGACGACTTCGATATCCGCGCTGACTTCAACGCTACGCAGAAGGACCAGGTGTTTTTCCGTTACAGCTACGCGAACGACAATTTCACAGTTACGAACAGTCTGGGAGCGTGTTGCCCCTCCGGATTCGGATCCGGCGACAACATCGACCACGCCAAGGGCTTTGCCATTGGCTATACCCGCACATTTGGCCCGTCCATCGTGAATGAATTCCGCTTCGGTTACCTCACCTCGACCTACGGCTATGATCCCCCGAACATCGGACAGAGACTGGGAGCGGCGATCGGAATTCCGGGCGCCAATCCAACCGCGCTGCTCGGAGGCCAGGTCTTGATCGGCGGCAACGGCAACCCCGAACTCGACTACCAGGGTGACGGTGGTCCCTACAACGTGCCGCAGAAGCTCTACCAATTCTCCGACTCGCTCTCCTATGTCCACGGCCACCACGTATTCAAGTACGGAGCCACGGTGGGGAAACGCGACCTCAACTTCGTCCAAGGCAACGATGCCAAAGGTTACTTCGTGCTCGGCGGCCTGGACTACCCCGGTACCGGAAGATTCACCGGCTATGAAGCATCCGAAGTGCTGGCCGGCTTCCCGGACTATGAAATCGGACAATTCAACGGCCTGTACCAGACACGCAGTTGGGAGACCGGCTACTTTGCCCAGGATGACTGGCGCGTCAATAACCGCGTGACCCTGAACCTCGGCATTCGCTACGATTACTTAAGCTGGCCGTACGAAATCCACAACGAGCTGTCCAATTGGGTGCCGAACAACCCGACCGATGCGGCGGATGGAATGCTCATCACGCCCGGCAGCGCCGGGGCGGCGGGACTGCCGAGAAGCCTGATCAAAAATGACAAGAATGATTGGGCGCCCCGCATTGGTATCGCCTATGATCTGTTTGGGAATGGTAGAACCGTAATCCGCGGCGGATATGGCATCTTCTACTTCCTCGATCGTGGCGGCGTTGGCGAGCAATTGAGTAATAACCCCGATTTCAACGGTGTCTCCAGCTATCTGGCTTGCCCGGGGGCGAACAGCAATTGCTCTAACCTCGGTCAACCCGGCACTACACCGGGCTATCGCAACACACTGAGCGGCCAGGGGCCGCTGGGTGACAATAACTGGCTCGATGCCACTGGCCCGCTGCCGCCCGCCGTAAACACCGTGGATGTTGCCGATCCCAAGAACGTGAGCGTGATCTATATTCCAAGCAACAGCAGGAATTCGCGCGTCCAACAGTGGAACGTGCAGATCGAACGTCAATTGGGCGCAAGCATGGCCGCCGATGTCGCATACGTCGGCAGCAAGATGAGCAATCTAGCCACCGCCTTCAATGCCAACAACACTCCCATCTGCTTCAGCGGAGCGCCGTGCCCCGCGTCGCGCTGGTCAGGTCTGGGCGGGAACGTCAACGAATACGCCTACATCGGAAGCGGCAACTACAACGGATTGCAAACCAGCCTGACCCGGCGTCTTTCGCGGGGACTTACGTTCCGCGCGGCCTATACCTGGTCCCACACCATCGACGATTCCAATGGGGCCTTCAGTACGACCGGCGGCGGCGGTAGAATTTTCCTCGACTCGAACGGCAATGCGCTACTGGGATACAACCATGGAAGCGCCGATCAGGACATCCGCAATGTGTTCACTTTCGGCTCCATCTACGAACTGCCTTTCGGCAAAGGGAAGCAGTTTGGTTCGGATTGGTCAGCCCCCGTCAACTACATCATTGGTGGCTGGCAATGGAACAACATCATCACACTGCAAAGCGGTACGCCCTTCGACCTTTACGTTAACGGCTCGCCTCAGGATCGTCCCGACGTTGCCGGTAAGGTATCGGCGACCATCGACCATGCCACCGGCCAAGGCATAATCACCGGAACGTTCAGCGCTCCCCCAACAGACGCGATGAGCGGGAACTACACGGCTGTCGGCACACTCGGCCGAAATGATGTGTATGGTCCCGGATACCACACCTGGGACTCGGGCGTGATGAAGGACTTCGCAATTGAACGGTTCAAGCTGGAGTTCCGCGGAGACTACTTTAACCTCCTGAACCATCCCCAGTTCACCAACGCCAGCTTCCAGACGAACGCCCTCGATACCACTCCCGGCATCGCGTCCACGCGCTTCTCCTCTGCCCGCGAGTTGCAGTTGGCGGTGCGCATTACGTTCTAAGCCGAGTGTAGGAAGAGGTGAGGAGCGGGGAAACGGAGAATCCCGTTTCCCGCTCCGGACCCGACTCGGTTCGATCACACGATCCTGACTCGGTCCGCCGTTCTCTCTTGATCGACGGACCTGTACCGTAATGGTCCGTGGCTGCCATGAAAATCCAACGCACCCTCGTGTCCTCGCTGCTCGCGCTATGCCTGAGCATGCTCTGCCTGCAGACGCGGGCTGCGACGCCCCAAGCGGCAGCCGCATCCGCGGGCGCACCTACCGTGCGCAAAATCGAACCGCCCAACTGGTGGGTCCACTACACGCCCGAACTAACGCTGCTCTTAACCGGTGAAAACCTGAGCGGCGCGCGTGTTGAAAGCGCAACCGCCAATGTCACCGTGCAAAGCGTAGAAGCCTCCGCCAACGGACATTACCTCTTCCTCCACCTGCAACTAGATCCCGATCTCCGCGCCGGAACTGTCCCCTTGCGCCTGACCACTTCGGCAGGATCGATAACCGTCCCGTTGCCACTGCTGGCGCGCGCCGACCCGCGCGGCCGCTTCGAAGGATTCAGCCGCGACGACGTCATCTACCTGATCATGCCCGACCGTTTCGCCGACGGCAATCCCGCGAACAACCGCCCCGCAGCCTCCACCGGACTCTTCGACCGCGCCAACCCCATGGCCTATCACGGAGGCGATCTCCGCGGCATTCAAGACCATCTCGGATATCTGCACGACTTGGGCGTCACCACCCTGTGGCTTACTCCCGTATGGAGGAACGCCAACTCCGACTACCACGGCTACCACGTCGTCGATTTCTACGCTCTCGACGATCACATGGGCTCCATGGCCGACTATCAGGCGCTGGTAGCCGCGGCCCATAGCATGGGCATGAAGGTCTTAATCGACTACGTAGTGAATCACACTGGCCCGCATCATCCCTGGGCCAACGATCCGCCAACGCCTACGTGGTTTCACGGCACGCCCGCGCATCACCTCGAGCCCGCCTACACATTCACCGGATTGGTCGATCCGCACGCTTCGCCGCGTGAATATCTCAATACGCTCGATGGCTGGTTCGCCGGCAAGCTCCCGGACCTTGATCCGGACGATCCCGAGCTCTCCATCTACCTGGCCCAGAATGCCGAGTGGTGGACGGAAATCGCACAACTGGATGGCTTCCGCCTCGATACCTACCCCTACTCCTCGCGCCAGTCCTGGAGTCTGTGGCACGAGCGCCTGCGCGAAGTCTATCCGCTCATGAACGCCGTAGGCGAAGTGGCCGATCCCGATCCGGCCATCACCGCATTTTTCGAGGGGGGAAGAAAACAATTTGACGGCATCGACACCGGCCTCGCGACCGTCTTCGATTTCCCGCTGGAATCGGCCCTGCGCGATGTGATCATCAAAGGCGCATCAATGCAGAAGATGGTTGATATTCTCCGTCAAGACGAACTCTACCCGCATTCGGAGACGCTGGTCACTTTCATCGGCAATCACGATCACAAACGGTTCCTGGGTGAAGAAGGCAGTAACCCAGCCAAGTTAAAGGCTGCGTTTTCCCTGCTGCTGACGTTGCGCGGGATTCCGCAAATTTATTCCGGTGACGAAATTGCCATGCCGGGTGGCATCGACCCTGATAACCGGCGCGACTTTCCGGGAGGTTTCCCGGGCGATCCGCACGACGCGTTCGCCGCCAGCGGCCGCAACCCGGAACAGCAGGATGTATTCACCCACGTGCAATCGCTGCTGGCGTTGCGCAAGGCCCATCCTGCCTTGCGTACCGGAAAGCAATGGCACATCGGCTGGGACGAAAACTACTATGCTTTCCTGCGCGAGTTGCCGGAAGAGAAGTTGCTGATTGTCTACAACAATGCTTCGAAGACGCTCGAACTCAACATCCCCGTCGAAAACACGCCCCTTGAAACTGCGCGCCAGTTGCAGACCGTGTTTAGGAATACGTCCGCCGAGCTTGTAACTGGCAAAGTGCACCTCTCCTTGCCGGCCCAGACGCTCGCCGTGTTCAGCGTGCGTTAGCCGAAGCCGCATTCCGTGGTTTTTCAAAGCCTCACGAAAGTGGCTCGTAATTTTGCCGGCCACACTCTAACCGATCCTCTTCGGAGGGTCGCGATTCGCGTTTGCCAGGCTACCACCTGACACGGCTGTGATGATATTTTTGAGACATCGCGGTATTGGCTCAAAAGGAAAAAGCCGTGAGCCAATCAATTCCATAGGTCAGCACCCGCCATCCAGGCTTCGTCCGGACCGGCGGTCTTGGATTCATCACAATCAAGTGTGATCCCCGTCACAGACAGCCAACTCAGCCTCGTGCCAAAATGTTGATTGGTAAGGTAGCGAGGAGTGCGCCCCGTCCAAGAGACGGCCGCTTCCAGAGCTGCTCCCGAATTTTAAAGTGTGCGTTGAAAGCTAAGTCATGATTTATGAATATTTTAGCTATAAGTCCTTTAAAATCAAAGATTTTGCGGGCAATTCTGTCTAAATTGCTGATTCCAAAGATCGAGGTCAAAAAAAAATTCGAGAAGGGTATACGCTCCAAAAGCGGGTTCGGAGCAGTATGGCAACTAAGTCCTTATTCCGTAATACTTTACCCCTAAGTACTTTAAATCCTGGGACCTGGCGGGAATTTCTCCCTAACTCCATGATTCCAATAGACCGGGGGAGGGGGGTGGGGGGTACACTGGCAATCTTTGCCAACTCGCTGCACCCGAGCGTTTCCTGCGCTGGATCGCGGAAGCCTCCGAGCAGCCATTCTTGCTTTCGGTTCCGGGATAGAAGAGCATTCACCACCAACGGCACGAAGGCCCACTAAGGAAGCCTCTAAGCATAAGAGCCTTCGTGGTACTTCGTGTCCTTGGTGGTTGCTTGGGTTTTTTGTTGGCGAGCCTTCGTGATACTTCGCGTCCAATCAGCTTGTAACCGTGGGTCCGCCCTCGGAAATCGAATAGTTCTTACCTTGGTAGCGAAGGTTCACCAGCCGCGCGGTGGCATCGAAGTCCTTGAGTCGCGGCTCGGTTTTCACACCGTCGAACAGTGTCAGGTTCGCGCCGAAGATAGTATCGATCACCAGATCTGTAAATGCGCCACCTGCGATGCAACACCAGTCATTGATATAAGGGGCATCGTTGGGGCATTTGTAAGCGGCTCCATCTTCGAGAGGGAATACAGTCTCCACAAAATGCGCTTGCCCAATGGGTCCCTGATTACCCGCTTTGGCCAGATTCTTCAGCCATGCAGAAACTTTCGGCGAAGAATCAATCTTATACAGACCTTTTGCGGTTGCAGGGGGCCAAGCGGCATACGCGCCCAGCCAACTATGGTCCGGGCGGATGTTCCAGGTCGCATCGGCATCGTTCGGTGAGAGAGCACGCATCCAGTACTCACTGTGCAGCTCATCCCAAAAGAAGCGGCTCATCTCCTGCTTTTGGGCGACGCTGAGATCCGCGATCATGTTGTCGAGAACGGAAAGGAAGTCGTAGCAGTGGCGCACTTCAACAAATGAACCATTGGGCTGTCCGCATTGCCACCAGCCTTTTCCTGCAACATAGAGCTTTTTGTTGATTCGATCGGCCAATGCTGTCGCTTCAGCACGCAATTGGGACGCACGTGCGGAGTCACCGCGCCGGTCGAGCAAGTCGGCCACAAAGCGCATGGAAGATACATTGCCCGCGTTCATCCCCGCTGTCTCATGCAGGTAGGTACTGACGACCTCAAGCAAGTTTTCGATCTTTCCGTAGTCGCCCAAGCCGTGCCCCTGTTGGTCCAGGTGCTTCCAGTAGGTGGCGTGCGCTACCAGATGATCGAGCGCGCTGCTCTGGCCCACGCGTTTATCAAGCCAGGCAAAATCCCCTGTCACGCGCAGGTAATTCTCGGCGCAACGCACGATCGCCATGTCGTTCACGCCATACCAAGGGCCGACAGCTTCCGCTGTGACGTAGTCAGTTGCCAAGTGCTGATGCATGTCTTGCATGAACCAGTTTTCGATGAGGCGGCGGAGAGCCTCCGGGTCGAGCAAAGCGAGGCTCAACGACGTCAGAGATGTGTCCCAGGGAAAGCTGAGAGTGGGAAGAACATGGCCTCCCAGGGTGATGTAGGTCGTACCATATTTCGAATCCGGGGAGGGCCGCCTGGCAAAGAGTAGATTCCTGAAGCCGGCGTGATAGAGCAGCCAAAGAGATTCATCTTTCGTTTCGAGTTGTGGGAGATAGCCGGAAAAATCGGAATTGTTTTCCGTGAAAGCGGAGCGCAATAAGCTGTTGAAATCGGCTTCATTCTGGCGCAAAGCTTGCTCGAAACCAGATTGCAGTTCGTCATAAATTGCCAGGGCCGCATGAGCGCTGGCATCGACGGCATTTACATAATGAAACTCCCTGGTCTCGCCCGGCCCGAGCGTTGCGTCCATCACTATCATCCGGCCGGATTCGACGCGGCTTGGTCCCGGCGAAATGCCCTGAACGGAAACGGCAGGACTGTGTTGCGCCTCAAAGATCAGGGCTCTGCGTTCCGCATCCCAATGGATTGCGTTGTCTGCTTCGCCCGGAGAATTTACAAACCACGCAGTCGTTTTCTGGGCAACGGCCGCGCGCATATCAAAACCCAGTGTGACGGTTCGGGTTGCATTGCTCAGGTTCGTGACCCGAATCAACTGGGCGACGGCGCGCCGGTTGGAAGGCATAAAAGTTTCGGTAGTGAATTTTAGTCCGTCGACGCGGGTCTCACGAACGAACCGATGCGGGAACCATTGATAGGCAATTGTGTCTCCTCCGGGAGAATAGGACAGGAGAAGCCGCCCGTTCAGAAACAGTTCACAGGTGAGCAAGAAGCCCGGGCTCCACGCCATTTCGGGTACTCCGCAGCAGGCAAAAGGCGGCAAGGACAATGCCGTGATCCCCGAGACAGATTTTGCCGCCTGCACGTAGCCGTACTCGTTTTGCGTGGCCGGCGAATTGTAAAGATCCCGCCACGCGTGAATCAGGCGCGAGCCAGCGAGATCGCTCACATTGGGAACAGCAGATAAATGTCTGGCTGCCGATTGTGCGGCCAACGACCCTGGGATTGCCGGCAGAGCTGCGGCCGCGAACCCTGTTTTGAGAAATGACCGCCGGCTCCAACTCGGCGGAAATAATGAGGAGTTCATTGGGAGCGATCCTTGTTTAGCGAAGGCCAAGGATAACACCCAGCGCGATCTTATCCGCAGAATATAGCTACGAATATGCCTCAAACAAACGTTCCTATGAACGATTCAAACGCAAAATGTTCTCACATTCTTATTTTGTCGGGAACCGGCCGCCGTTGCTGAATTCAGAAAGGAGAGGTTGTTTCTGCGGATCGTCTGATTGCACGACGGGCGCAATCTCTGACTTCAACGCGCATGACTTCCACGTCGGCGTTGCTTTCGAATGTTCAAACATCAGCTCTTGACACAAAGTATCAAATAAGGATACTTTCCACTTACGATTACAGCTAAAACGAAAATAAAACGAAGGCAGTAAACAAAACAATGCGGACAATCTCAGAACGTTGTCGTCCCGGGGCAAATGAATCCGCATGCAAGAGACGTCACGGGCGAGGCGCGAGCGCTCTAACGAACGCCGCCCAAAAGAATCC
>Ga0182018_10000054_pt1 | contig 134135 bp, 110 predicted proteins | sample 812P2MmetaG_FD_120490 | JGI IMG/M metagenome (GOLD analysis project Ga0182018, IMG submission 120490) | Permafrost microbial communities from Stordalen Mire, Sweden - 812P2M metaG | ecosystem: Environmental > Terrestrial > Soil > Wetlands > Permafrost | place: Sweden: Stordalen | collected...
AAATCTTCGGTCCGGCCCGGAGACATAGGTGACAGATCGTTCCGGAGACATAGGTTACACTTTTGGGCCGAAAGGGTTGTCGAGAGGCTGCAGAGTTTTCTCCACCCAGCCAAATACCTTCTTCGGGTTTACTGGTACGTTAATTATCGATTTAGGACAGGTCAGCGAGATCGCCATACGCAGAGCCACTATGGATTATCACGAACGCGACGCGACGTTTTTGTTTTGCTGTCCGGCATTTCATCGCCTTTGCGCGGCGGTGTTCCACTGCGCCGTTTCATGAGCTTGTCAAAGGCCTTGAAATCCGCGCGTGTTTTGCGGTCAGCAACCCCCCCCGCCGTTTGCAAGCCGAAAGCTTTCCCTCCTCCTCCGCCACTGTTGCTCATCATCAAAGCGGTAAAACCTGTAATTACTAAGCTGCTATTTCTCCCAGTAGACCTAGTTATTTGAGACTCGCCGAATCCGGCGTTGATGCTGGTTACACCAACATTTGTCCGTGCCGGGGCCGTAAGCCTTCTCACTCAAGCGGTCATCCGCCACGCCGCTTGAGGAACTTACCAAGGGTCTCTTGACACTGGTGAAACCGCGTGGTATTACATATGCACGAAAGTAATGGAGACCGCTCATGGAGTCTGCGATTACCGTCAAAGGGCAGGCGACAATCCCGAAAGCTATTCGCGAGCACCTCCGTTTGAAACCGGGGGATCGGGTCAAGTTCTTTGTGCACCCCGATGGCAGCGTGGTTCTCTTGCCGAAACTGCCTGCGGCAGCTTTACGAGGCATCATCAAATCTAGACGTCGGCGGCCTGTGACGATCGATGAGATGACCGAGGCTTCTGCTGAAGGTGCTGGTGGCGTCGCGCCACGAGCGGGACGCCGGTGATCGGGCTCGACACGAACATTCTAGTTCGCTACCTCACCCAAGACGACCCAATACAGTCGGCGAAGGCAAGGGAGATAGTCGAGCGGCGGCTATCTGAGGAAAAGCCCGGCTTCGTCAGCATTGTCGTGATGGTCGAGATCGTGCGGGTCCTTGAGCGTGCCTATGGGCTAGCACCCCATGAAATCGTTGGCGCCGTCGAACGCATATTGCAAACCGATGTGCTTGTGGTGGAGAACGAGCAGGAGGTTTTCACCGCCATGATTGCCCTGAAGAATGGACGAGGTTCGTTCGCCGACGCCGTGATCGCAGCTCTCGGCGCGAGAATGGGCTGTTCCTGCACGCTGACATTCGACCGAAAGGCACTGCGGCTTCCGGGTTTCGAACTTCCCTAACGCACGCCGAACCCAGTTCAGTTTAAACGGTCAATCAATCTTTCGCAGCATCCCGCAAATGTACCTCGCGTGCTACATTTGCTACAAAGACTGCCTTAATTAGGCGCCGATCCAAGGTCCGTTTGACGCAGGAAATTTGCAAATCCCATGTTTCCAACGTTCGAGTGTAACGATCCAACGAAACTGTCTCCGGAGTTTTTGAACCGGCTCGCGGTGTCAACACACGCGGCGAAGAATCAGAAAGAATTTAAACCCGCGCTCTCCGAAGCGCGCGGGAGAGCTTTTGTCCTCGCGGAAAGGCAATCAACAATCGCGCGGTCCTGGCGCGGAGGATCACCGAATTGCCCGACTTGAAGTCATGTCAACTTGTCTTCGTCAGCAGCGTGGAGTACGAGCACCTGTCCGAGGTTTTGAAGAGCGAAGGGCACGAGTGCGCTGGTGGTTGGGGGGAGCGAGGGCTTTGCAGAGCGTGGTGGTCACTTGACGTCTCTAGTCCCGGGTGGCCAACACAATCGGATCGCAACGCAGACAGCTGTCCGATTCCGCGACGATCCTTCCCGCAAACGGACAACTAGTGGACAATCCGCGCCGCCGACAAATCGCTAAATATAGGTAGCACAGCGAGTTAAAAGAGACGAAGGTCGGAAGAGTACGTGCCAATAACGAACCGATTTCTAGGGATGCGCCCATGCTAACGCTTTGGCAGGATTTGCGCTTCGGGATTCGCATGCTGAAGAAGAATCCTGGATTCACGGCTGTCGCAGTGTTGACGCTGGCTGTTGCGATTGGCGCCAACGCGGTGGTCTTTAGCGCTTTGAATGGATTGATCCTGCGCCCGTTGAACGTGCCTCACGCGGAAAGCCTCTACCTTCTCGAGCACGGAAGTGATAAATCCCTGAATCATTCGTATCCCGATTATCTCGATCTGCGCGATCGCAACCGCAGCTTTGATGGCCTGATGGCTTACAACATTATTCAAGGGGGGCTGGACACCGGCAAAAATTCGTCTCGCGCCTGGGTCTATGAAGTGAGCTGGAACTACTTCGATGTGCTGGAAATTCAGCCATACCTCGGACGCGTCCTCCACGCCTCCGATGAGCACGGCCAGAATAGCGCTCCATATATGGTCCTCACCTACGCCTATTGGCATACCCATTTTCAGGATGACCGGGGCGTGGTGGGCCGCTCTGTCCAACTCAACAAGCGTTCTTTTACGATCGTGGGCGTGACGCGTCCCGAGTTCCGCGGCAGTGTTTTGATTTTCTCGCCGGATTTTTTTGTGCCGATCGCTGACCGGGAACAGGTGGAAGGGACGAATCTCCTGAGTGATCGCGGCAACCGTTTCTTCTCGGTGACAGGGCGGCTGCAGGCGGGTGTCACCTCTGCACAGGCGATTGCCGATCTGAACGCGATTGGCTCTTATCTCGAAAAGACCTATCCCAAAGAGGACGCTCAGATGAGCTTTACCTTGGCGCGCGAAGGTCTTCCGGGTGACGTCTTTGGCCGCGCCATGGAGGCCTTCCTTACCGGGCTGATGTTGCTGGCGGGGTTGATTCTCCTGGCCGCCTGCGCCAACTTGGGCAGCTTGTTTGCCGCGCGCGCGGCGGACCGCTCCCGGGAAGTCGCTCTGCGCTTGGCTCTGGGCGCGGGGCGCTTACGGATTTTGCGGCAACTGTTCACCGAAGCGGTAATGATTTCGCTGATGGGAGGCGCTGTGGGACTGTGGGCCAGTGTCTTGCTGCTGGACTGGCTCAGCGCGTGGCGGCCATTTCCTCAATACCCCATACATATGCCGGTGAATCCGGACGAAAAGGTTTATGCCATTGCGTTCCTGTTGACTTTAGCGAGCGGTCTGCTGTTTGGCGCGGTCCCAGTGAGGCAAATACTGCACACGGATGCCTACCAGGTCATCAAGTCGGGAACAACCGGTATGGTGGGACGCCGGCTCACCGCTAGGGACGTATTGCTAGCTCTGCAAGTGGCCATCTGCGCGGTGCTGGTCACTTCTTCCATCGTTGCCGTGCGCGGACTGGCACGCTCGCTGCACAGCGATTTCGGTTTTGAGCCGCGAAACGCCATGCTGGTCGAAACCGATTTGGATATGGCCGGTTACCGGGGCGAGGCCGTGACGGCTATGCAAAAACGCATGATCGATGCGATGACGGTGATTCCGGAAGTGACCGCCGCGGCGCTGATCAACGTTCCGCCACTCCACCCGGCTTGCTGTAACGACTCCATTGTCTTCACCGACGAAGCCACCGACCTGCGGCCAACCATGGCCGCCGCCCATCCGGTAACGTTCAGCATCTCTCCCGAATACCTGCGCACGGCCGGCACCGCTTTGTTGGCGGGTAGAGACTTCACGTGGCACGACGACGAGAATGCTCCACGCGTGGCGGTGATCAACCGGGAGTTTGCCCGAAGAGTTTTTGGCTCGGTACCCAGCGCGACGGGCCGGCACTTTAAGTTGCCTGAAGGAAAACGCATCCAAGTGGTGGGCATTGTAGAAGACGGAAAGTATTCTCCGAATCTCAACGACCCCCTGCCGCCGGCCATGTTTCTCCCCCTACTGCAATCTCCTTCGACGGAGACCTATGTGGTCGTGCGCTCAAGCATCAAGCCCCAGCCACTCGCGGCGGCAATACGAACCAAACTGCGGGAACTGGACTCCGGGCTGCCTCCTTTCCTCCAAACGTGGAACCAGGCTTTGGACGGAGCTCTGTTTGTATCGCGGACGGCCGCGCTTTCGCTGGGTGTGTTGGGTGTTATGGGCGCGATGTTGGCCGTCACCGGCATCTTTGGGATGGCGGCGTACTCGGTCAGCAAGCGGCTGCGGGAATTGGGGATTCGCATGGCGCTCGGCGCGCAGCGCAAAGAAGTACTGAAGGCGGCGTTAGGACGCGCCGTAAAAGTGCTAGTCGTTGGTTCCGCGGCGGGATTGCTCCTGGGAATTCTGGCTAGCCGGGTGCTCGCTTCCATCGTATATCAGGCCAGTTCGCGCGATCCTCTGGTGTTAGCTGTTGTTGTTCTCGCGATGGGTTTGCTCGGATTACTAGCTACCTGGATTCCAGCGCAACGCGCCCTTTCAGTCGATCCTGCGATACTACTCCGCGATGAGTGAATGCGCTTCACAGAAAGGCTAATCGTCGGACTAGGGTGCGTCAGGTGCCCCGCTGCACGTTCTTGTTTTGCAGGGTTCCATAGCAGAACAGCAAGGCGGTCGATGCCGGGGTAGTATTTATTTTCCTCGCCGCTGCCCCTGGCCGGTAGACTCCGCACCTGTGGACTTAAACACGATCTCCTTAGGGTGCTCGCTGTCGAGCACTTCCGGCCCCAGCATCGTCTTCTTGAGCACATCGAAGAGCACATCGAAATTGAGCGATGCCGTCTCCAATTCCGAGAGCACTGTATCGCGCGGCATGGCCTCGATCCCAAGGACACCGAGCGAGTCTGCTGGTTCGAATTGGAGGCTCCCGCGCCGACGCTCTTGGGCGACTGAGGGGCTCACGCTGGCGCCGCCACTAGTCCCTCGGATTGGAGCCTACGTGGCGGACCGAAAGTAGGAAGGGACTTGTTGATTTTGATTTCATCACCGTCGTAGAGACGTATCATGCTTGCGCGGAGAGTTGGGGCAATTTCTCATGGCTGAAGCGGCGATAACCGCGGCGCGCGAGTCGAACGGCCTTCCGATGAATCTGCGCGGAAGAATTCCCGAGTTGGACGGGTTGCGTGGCGTTGCGATCGCCATGGTGGTTGCGTATCACTATTTTCTGGAGCCCATTCAGGCGCGTCCGGGGACGTGGTTGTCGCACACGCAGGCAGCTGGCCGGCTGGCCTGGAGCGGCGTCGATCTATTCTTCGTACTTTCGGGATTTCTGATTGGCGGCATCCTGCTGGACGCGCGAGATTCGTTGAACTATTTCCAGGTCTTCTACACGCGGCGTTTCTTTCGAATCGTTCCAATTTACGCCGTTTTTCTTTGCGTGGCTTTCCTGTTGTTCATGGCCAGCCGTTTGCTGGTCGCGAACCGATTTGCGTGGTTGTTTCAGGAGCGTTTGCCGTGGGCGCCTTATATTTTCTTCATTCAGAATTTTTGGATGGCCAAGGCAAATATTTTTGGAGCGGTCATTCTGTCGGTAACGTGGTCTCTGGCGGTGGAGGAGCAGTTCTATTTGACCTTCCCATTCCTGGTTCGTGTTCTAAGTCCGCGGACCCTTGTGTTGTTTTTGTTTGGAGCAGTCTTCGCGGCTCCCTTATTGCGAGTGGCCATTCATGAGATTTGGCGGGGTCACGCCGTCGCCTGGTATGTGGCTATGCCGTGCCGGGCGGATGCGCTGTTGCTGGGGGCTCTTGGGGCGGTTGCATTGCGCAACCCCGGTTGGCGGTCGAGGCTTCTGAACAGTCGCAAGGCGCTGCTCTGCGCCTTGGTCGTGCTGGCCTCCGGGTTTGGTCTGCTGACCAAGTTCGGCGACCTCTCGACGTTCACGATGGTGTCGGTTGGTCTAACCTGGCTGGCATTATTCTATTTGTGTATTCTTCTCTACGCTGTGATTTATAAAGACAGCTGGCTGAGCCAGTGTTTACGGTGGCGGTGGCTGATGTGGCTGGGTTCGATCGCGTACGGGGTGTACCTATTTCATCAGTTTATGGTGTGCACGCTGCAGGCGATCTTATGGGGCCGGGTGCCTGGGTCGCTATCGTGGCCGCGATTGTGCGTCTCGGTGTTCGCTCTGGTGGTTACGCTGATTTTCTGCCAACTGTCCTGGGTGTATTTTGAGAAGCGTATGTTGCAGGTGGGTCACAAGGCGAATTATAAATGGCGGGAAGGGTAGCCGACGGTAATATTCAGGCGCGGGTATAATTCCCCATCGCTCGTATGCGGCCAGCTCGCTTGCCCCGAGTGAAAGTGCGCGCGTAGCCGGCTAGCTGGGCGACAAGGTTCACAAAACCTTTTGCCGGATTTTGGAACCGTCTAGGACGCCCGATGGATAGTTCCGACCCCAACACCCATTTCAGCGGCGGTCCGCTTCCAGCCGCCCGCATCAATATATATCGGCATGGACGTTCACAAGGAAAGCATTTCGATCGGGGTCATAAATGCTGCGGGAAAGATCGTGATGGAATGCGTCATCGAGACTAAAGCGAGCGTCATCCTGCAGTTCGTCCACGGACTGCGCGGAGATTTGCAGGTCACGTTTGAAGAAGGAACCTGGGCAGCCTGGTTGTACGACCTGCTGAAACCACACGTCACGGAGGTCGTGGTGTGGCCGCCAGTCAATTGCAAATTTTGCCTGTGGCTAAGATCGTTTGAGAAACTTCGATTTCGCGGCATAGTACGGCGATTTGGTTGCTCTCCTTTTTCGCTCAAAACCAATCCAATACATGCACGGGATTCGGATAAGCTACCCCATTCGTTCCAGGAGTAGTTGGCGCCCGGGCGGAAGCTCACGAGGTAAAACGAAGGAAATCGACTATGACTTCGACAGAGAGAGTCGTACTTGTGGCCGGAGGTACGGGCGGGCTGGGACGTGCCGTCAGTCTCGCGTTCCTGGAGGGAGGCGCCCGGGTGGTGGTCACTTATAGAAAGCAGGAGGAACTCGACACGCTGAACGAGCTAGCCGCAGGTAACGGTTTCCATCTCGAAGGCTACGATGTCGATGTCACCGATGAAGCCGATGTGAGTAAACTCGTCGAGGGAATCGTAGTGCGACACGGACGACTCGACGCTATGGTGAATACAGTCGGAGGTTACGCGGGCGGCGTGAAGCTATGGGAGCTGGATACTAAGGTCTTCGACCAGATGCTGGCGTTGAACTTGCGCGCAGGTTATGCGCTCTCTCGGGCGGCAGTGCGGGTAATGCTCAAGCAAGGTAGCGGAGCGATTGTGAACGTCGCGGCCAAAGCTGCGATCGATCACGGTGCCGGCGCTGCTGCTTATGCCGCGTCAAAAGCGGCGGCCGTAGCCATGATCGATTCGCTTGGCGAAGACCTGAAGGGCACTGGAATCCGCGTGAACTCGGTTCTTCCCAGCATCATCGATACGGAGGCAAACCGGAAAGCAATGCCCAGGGCAGATTTTGCGAAATGGCCGAAGCCTGAAGACATTGCGCACGTCATCGTGTTTCTGTGCGGCGATGGCGCTAAAGTGATTCATGGCGCCGCCGTGCCAGTATTTGGAAATAGCTGAGACTGTTACGACTGGAGGCTCATCTGTCCATCCGTCCCGTCAAGCGACTTATCACCTCACAGCCGACCATCGAAGGCGCGGGTGTTCACTTGCGCCGTGCATTCGGCTTTCACGAGACATCCGATTTTGACCCATTTCTCCTACTGGACGATTTCCGCAACGACATTCCGGCGGATTACTTGGCGGGCTTCCCATGGCATCCCCATCGCGGCATTGAGACGATCACGTATGTTCTCGCGGGAACTGTCGAGCACGGCGACAGCATCGGCAACCGTGGCGCGATCGCAGCCGGCGACATTCAGTGGATGACGGCGGGTCGCGGAATCATCCACCAGGAAATGCCCAAAGGGGATCCGGAAGGCCGAATGCACGGTTTCCAGTTGTGGGCCAACTTACCGGCGTCGCTGAAAATGACGGAGCCGCGTTACCAGGAGGTGCAGGCGGCGGAGATTCCGGAAATCACCGACGATGATGGCACCCGCGCTCGCGTCGTCTGCGGCACTTTCTGGGGAAAGAGAGGCCCGATCGTCGGCATCGCGGCCGACCCCGTCTACATTGACGTGTCGGTCCCTCCGGGCAGACGGAAGACGCTACCGGTCGAGGTAACGAGGCACGCGTTTGCGTACGTCTTTGCGGGCTCGGGGAAATTCTGCAATGCGTCGGGTCCCCTTGCCGTGCCGACGGAATCGGTCGGCTGGTTGGACACCGCACCTCCGAAAGAAGCAGGCGATCGCTCGCTGGTGCTCTTCGACAGCGGTGACGAAGTCGTTGTGCAAGCTGGGGAGGACGGGATCCGTTTCCTGCTTGTCTCGGGCAAACCTCTGGAGGAGCCCGTAGCGTGGTACGGGCCGATTGTGATGAACAACCAGGAGCAGCTACGCGAAGCATTTGACGAGCTTCAGCAAGGAACTTTTCTCAAGCCGGAGAAGCGGCGGTGAGCTGAGACCCTTTCCCTCCAAAAGGGGGATGCGATGAACCCAGCGCGGTGATCGCGATGCCGAAGATGGAAATTTCCTATTTCGCTTCCAAGAGCAAGCTGCCGGTAAAATCAACGTGCAATTTGGCGGTTGGACCAGTGATGGTTCCGAGGTCTTGGCCATCGACGTAGTTGGTCACTCGATAGGTCTGGGCGCCCAATCCCCGCAATTCCACGTCGCCGCTCCATTTTGCGGTCTCGCCGGCCTTGTCGCTTGCAGATGGCGCGTAGAACGCATAGTACATCGCGCCTGCTTTTTCGATGGCGTACGCTTCAGGCGTGTCGTATCCGTAGACGTACAAGTCCAAAAAGTTTCCTTTTGAGAGCATTTTTTCGTTGTAGAGCGAAATCCATTTCTTCCAGTGGGCTTCCTTCGCGGTATTCAAGTACACGTTCTGGAGCTTCGGGCCATAGTCCGGCCACGTGAACTTCGTTCCGAGGACTCCGCCGGCTCCCAGCGTCGAAGCGAAGTCGTCGCCAACGTCCTGCTCATTGTCGGTGTTTGCCCCCCTGATGCGGGTCAGCTCAACGTGATCTCCGTAAATGGCGGCGTTGGGGCCGAGTAGGGCTTTGTACATTTTGATGCGCCGGCGCACTTGCACGGAGCCGACCGGATCGGCGGTCACAGCCTGATCCATGTAACGCAACCAGGCGAGGCTCGGCGGAGTTCCGCAAGGGCAGCTTTGCGTCACGCTGTCTGCCTTGAGCGCTCGGGTGGTCTCGAAGATCGTCTTGTAGACTTCGCCCATGGCGTAGACGGAATCGAGCGGTGATTTGTGGTGATGCTTGGGGTTGTAGCAGCGCGGAACGGAGTAGATGTTGTCGAGCTTGTGCCCGTCGAAATCCCAATCGCGGATGAAACGCTCCGTAAGCTGCTTGTAGTACTCGCGGACCTCGGGCAATGCGGGGCAAAGCGTCGCCAAGTTTCGCGTCATCCTCGCCGGCTGTCCTTTTTCGTCAAGGATCAACCAGTCGGGATGCTGCTTGACGACATCGGAGACGACGTATTTGTGATCCTCATATTTGAACTTTCCATCCTCTACCGCTAATGGCAGCCACCAGAGTTGGACCTTTATGCCTTGCTTGTGAAAATCACTGACCATTTGCTGGATGGAGTTTCCGCCGAAAGTATCCTTGCGTGGCTGCCAGTCGCCGTAATTCTCAAACCAGCGATCGTCGAGGGTGGCCCAGTGAATGCCGAGTTCCTTCAACTTGGGGATGGTGTCGGTCATTTGTTTTGGCGTTACGTTGGACTCGTAACCCCAGCCGCACCAGCTAACGGCGTAGTTTTCCTCATTGGTTTTCGGGCGCGTCAAACCTACACGCTCCACGGCTTGCGACCAGGTGCTCAGGGGTTCGTAATAGTCACCGTGAAAAAGCGTCAGGAACGTTCTCGGCGTGGAGAAGCTTTCGCCCGCCTTGAGCGTGGTGGCGGCTGGAACCTCAACGGCCGCGTCGACTTTTCCCTCGGCCGTTGTTTGCACCGGAATGGAGAGGGCCAGCGGCAGCGTTTCCAGATGCCCGATCGCCAAGCCCATGTTGCGCGTCCAGAAGGCTACGACCGGCACTCCTCCGCCTACACGGCCCAGGTCATCGTGAGTTTCCACCGGGGCGCCGAAGGGATTGTCTTGCGAAAACTTTGCCGGGATGGGCAGAACATCATCTTTGCCCCAGCGGATGCTTGATCCGAAAAATGCCCACATTTCGTGAGGTTTCGCGTTGCTATCCGCCAAAGAGGCGTTCAACGAGTGATTTTGCAACGTCACTTTGTCCAGGACGATGTCTTTCTCGCTGGAATTTTTGTAGGTGGCCGATAACAGCGCCATGGAAGGGAAGTCGTCATAGACTTCGACGGTCAGGGTTTCGTCGAGTCCACTGCTCGCGCTGTGACCGGTAACTTCCACGCGTTTGCCAAGAGACCCGAGCTTGCCATTCGCGGGCTGGATTCGGGCGTGCTCCAGGTCGCGGACAAAATCGCTGACGGCTTGCTTGCCGCTGGTTACGACGACTCCAGAACCTGGCGATGCTTCGTCAAGAGTGAGCCATTGTGCGCCGTTCTTGAAGCGGCCCGAGAGATTGCCGTTTGCGGCAAGAACAAACTCCGCTTGGCCCGTCTTCAAGTGAATTCCATCGGCCTGAGTCTCTACGGTCACCGCGGACACAGGTTCCGATTTCTGCTGTTGTGTTTTGCATCCGCCAAAAATTGCCAACACAACGGCCGCTATTATGCAGGCCACCGCGCTGCTCGATCCTTGGAAAAACCGGTTCATCGTTTATCTCCGTGGTACATCGCAAAAATCTTTTCCGCGTTCTTGTGGTAGACCTTTTCCAAAATCGAATCGGGCAGCTCCATTCCGTAAATCATCCATCTGCCCTGTCCCGGATAGTCCCAATACGGAAAGTATTCATCGCCAGTCTCCAACCACCGGAAATAGTTGGCATACATTTCCGGCACCGGCTCGGAATCGGTTCCGAACAAGATGCGGTCCTGGAATTCCGCGAAGAATTTTGCCGCTCGGCGCGGCTGCCTGCCTAGTTCCGCTTCCCTGGCCCCGAATTCGACGTACATATTTGGATATTTTCTGAGCCATTCGGATACCGCGTCCAAATTTTCAGGCCAGTTCGCGACGTGCAGGGCCATAAATGTGGTGTTCGGATGCTTGGCGACGATGTGGTTGCGCTCTTCCAGCAGCTTTTGCTTGGTTGGGAATGAGGCGCCGTAAAAGCTCCAGGATGGATTCCGCATCAATTCTTCATATCTTTCGTTTTTCGCATCTGTCGGCGTGAAGAAAGCCTCGGGATCCGTGGAATGAATTGCCACAGGTATTCCTAGTCTTCCGCATTCTTCCCAGACCGGGTCCATCCGCGGGTCATCGATGGGAACCAGCTTCCCGCTCTTGTCTTTTACGCCCAGGCCCCAATCTTTCAGGACCTTGAGTCCGCGCGCGCCGCGCTTCACTGCATCGTCCAGCTGCGCCACCATTTCCGCGCTGAAATTAGGATCGTCGATCTTGCTCCAGTCCATTTGAGCGAAGACCACGAATCTGTCGGGATACGGTTTCATCATCTTGTCCAGAACGCCCTGAAGTTTTTCTCCCCACATTCCGGTCAGGATGACGATCTTCCTGACGTTGGCCTGGTCCATCCCTTTCACCACGTCGGATGCGGGAACGTCGGCGCCGTGAACGCCTCCAGCGTCATTAACGTGATTGTGCACATCGATGACGTAGAATTTCGCGCGAGGGACCTCGTGCGCCGGCACGTGCAGCATGGGCGTCGGATTCCAATCCTTCAAAAGCAGCGTCATCCGTTTTGCCGCGTCCGGGTCTTCACGGTACTGAATATCTTGTCCGAAGGCCGGCGCGTGATTGGCGGCCACCAAGGCGGCGAGCGCTACGATCTGTGCCAGCCAACGCTTCGAGTACAGTTTGTTGCTCATAGTTTTCTTCCGCTCCCCTAGTCCCTCGGTCCTGTCACAGGAAATGCGCTCGGCAGAGTGTAAACCTGCCGATCCATAAACGAAAGCAAAAGAAATGAAACGAAGCCAGACATCTGGAAGCTTAAGTTCGCAAGCATGGGTGGTCAGGGAAACCGGGAGCTTCGCTTCGGTTGGAGAGAGCCTTTCGGTCAGAGCGTGGCAACCAACCTTAGCCACGACAGAGCCTCCGGATCGCCTGCGCGTAGCGCGGGGCCCAGCGGAGAGCCAAGGAAAATCAGCGTTCCCTGCGCGACTCGCCTCTGCAACGCTACGGGCAATGCTCCCACCTTGGCGATAACATCTCCGGCGCTCGCCGACACGGGAATCGCCCGACTGAAGTCCCGGACTTTAGTCTCGCCCGGCCAAAGGTAGCTGACGTAAGGAATGGATGCGTGACTAACCGGCTTCTTGCCCGGACGCCGTCCCAGGCGATGGGTGGCAAGAGCATCATCAGCAGGATTTACATCCCAGAGGTCGACAGGGGAGCCAACCGCAATGTCAAAATGACGTTGCAACATTCTCTGATGGTCAGTAAATTCCGCCGGGCTCAGGAATGCCGCGCCAGATTCCAATAAAACATTGGTTCCCGCTCGCAGCGAATCCGACAACTCCGAAGCTGTGGCGTGGTCCATCGCACCGAGGCCTGGAACAATTACAATCCGGTATCGGCGTCGCGAGTCAAAGCCAGCCTCCGGGAGGAGGTTGTGTCCGCCGAGGAGTGCCGCCTGATATCCTTGCAACGATTCGTGAAGGACACAACCCGAGTTCAGATCGAGCACAACACAATCGAGCCCGCGTGCCGCCAGGTGACCAGCCGAATCCAATTCGAGCGGTTGGTATGACCAGAGCGTGGCGGCACACCCCGTCATCCCGCCCAGGAAATTTCGGCGTGAAATGCTCATTCCAAGCCCTCGCGTTTGATCGTCACAGTCTGCCTGAAATCAGGCGGTCCACGTCGGCCGCGGTGTCATAAAACTGCTGGTCCTGCGCGTAACGGTAGCGAGCTTCCATTTCGGGAATCAACCAGCCGTCGTAGCCCACCTTTGTGATCGCCGCTCTTATGGCTGGCCAATTGTTGTCACCGATGAAAAGGCTCGTATAAACCGTGTCGCAACATCGACCGCGTTTTTTCATGACGTCTTTGAGATGGATGCGGGTGATGCGCGGCCCATGCATCTCAATCCATTGTTCGGCGAATCCGGTGTCGTGAATATTTCCGACGTCGAGGTGAATGCCGACGAAAGGGCTGTCCACATCATTGAGGAACGTCCAGAACTCTCTGGGCGTCAGCAAAAACCGTTGTTCCGAGTTGCAATTCTCGCAGCCGATTCTAACTTTTGCTTTCGCCGCGACCGGCGCAAGTTGCTTCATCGCGTCCAGACAGCGCTGGTAAACCTCGTTGTAGGGAACCTCGGCGGTCACCAAGCCTGCGACCACAAGTATGGCGTCGCAACCGAGGAGTTGGGCGGTTTCCAGCTGGCGCTCCACAATGCGAATCGCTTGAGCGCGGACGTTGGGATCACGCGCGGAGATAGGAGTCTCCCAGTGAAGGCCGGTAGAAACGTTGGACACCACCAAGCCGGCATTTTCCACTTTGCGGCGCAACTCGCTCACTGCCGCGTCGGTGGTGTTCATCTGAAACCACGGTACGTCGCCGAGCCAGAGCTCGATACCGTCGTATCCTGATTTCTTGACCAGCTCGAGCCCCTGCTCGAAACTCCAGCCCTTGGGGATCATATTGTCGCCGATGGATTTTTTCATGGCACCTCGTTTGTTGCCGACAAGCGCCTTGCATTCCCGCACAGATCCGAAACCGCAACGCGATTTGAAAGCCCCGCGCGGGTAACGAACAACGAGCCGCACTGTCAAACGGAAAAGAGTCTGACACACTAAGCCGCCGCAGTACAAAAAATTGATTCGCAACAAAACGAAAGCGGCGAAGGGTGGATTTTCGTTGTTCCGCCCCAACGCTTGGGTTCCGGGAGCCGCAATCGAAGCCGTAAGAAATTTAGGTCGTAAGGCAAGAATCCAATTTCTTGCTTCCGTGACGGCAAAAATCAAGGGTGGCCGCCCCGCGTTTTTCCTTGACAACTACAGGGGCTTCCAATATCGTCCATTTCCAATCGCAATAAAACGAAAGAAATAGGTACTGAAAGAAAACAAAGGAAATCAAGGCGGCGTATCCGTATTCCAGGCCAAGCGGCCTGCTTCGTAGACTCCTTGAAGGAGAACATGCCGTTGGCCAAGTGCCCCCATGTCGACAAGATCCTTGGGATGAACGAGCCGATTTCTCGCCGCGATTTTCTCGACGGGATACTCATTGCCTCGACCGCCGTTGCCGTGGGGGCCGCTTGCCCATTCCCTCTAGGGGCGCAATCGCCCGGTGGCCCGGTGGCGGGATGGACCGGCTACAGCGGCGAGGGGGATTACAAAGGTTCCGCAGGAAATACAGAACAGGTTGTCCAGAACGCGCATACCGTTCGTGACGGGAAGTTTGACAAGGCCCCGTCGGAAGTCGTGGAAACCGGCGAAGTCTACGATTGCGTGGTGGTCGGCGGCGGACATGCTGGGTTATCTGCCGGCATGTTGTTCTCGCAGCAAGCGGGTGCCAAGCGCAACTGCCTGATCCTCGACAACGCGCACATTTTCGGCGGCGTGGCCAAGCGAAATGAATTCGTCGTGGACGGCCATCGCTTGTATGCGCCGCAAGCTTCGGTGCACTTTCAGCCTCCCTACCCCGACAGCTTTCTCGAAACCGTCTACGCCGGAATGGGCCTGGATTGGGACGCTTTCAAGTCGTACCAAAAATGGCAGGGTCCGAAGCCGGAGATGTGGCTTCCTCGCAGCCCATATGGCACAGGGAAAATCAATGGCAAGGAGGCGCTCGGTTTTTATTTCGGAGCCAAGTACGGGCACAAACCTGGAATCTGGGTCACCGATCCCTGGGGCAAAGGCCTGGAAGGTACTCCGTTTTCGGAGACGACTCGAAAAGAGATGTTGGCGCGGTGGGCCCAAAAGCCTGTTGTTCCGCCACTGGTATACGACTACCCAGGCGATTCTGTATCGCGACAGCTCGATAGCATGACGCTCGAGGACTACTTCATCCGTACCTACGGCATCAGCCGTGAAACCGTCCGGTTGATGGATGCTTCGGAAGCGGCCGGCGGATTTGGACTCGGTCCGGATGCGCTATCGGCGTTTCTCGTATACGAGTGGTCGAAAATCATTCCCACCGTGGATGACAGCATGGAATCGGGTATTCAGATGTTTCCTGGAGGAAACTCTGGGATGACCCGCTTGATGGTCAAAACCATGATTCCGGGAGCGATCGACGGTCCACGGTCAATGGATACGGTGTGGAAGGGCGCGGTGAATTTCGGCGCGTTGGACCAGCCTGATCAGCGAGTGCGTTTGCGGCTGGATTCTACTGCCGTGCGTGTCGAGCACATGGGAGAGCCGAGCAAAGCGGAGTTTGTTTCCATCGAGTATGTGAAGAACGGTACGGTGTCCAGGGTCAAAGCGAGAACCGTGGTGATGGCCGGCGGCGGATGGATTACGAAGCACGTGGTTCGAGATTTGGACGAAACGCGCAAGAGCAGCTACGACCAGTTCAACTATGCGCCGTATATGACCGTCAACGTAGCGGTTCGCAATTGGCGTTTTCTTTATGACCTCGGTATCTCCAGCGCGCAGTGGTTCGATGGCTTCGCCCGTCAGGTGAACGTGCGCAAGAGCGCCCTGTTTGGAGTCGATACGGATGTGGTGGGCCCGGATCTGCCTACGGTACTGACTTTCTTTGTGGATTTTACAAAACCCGGGTTGCCGCCGCGGACGCAAGGGCAGCTGGGTCGCGCCGAACTACTGTCTACTCCTTTCGTTGACTACGAGCGGCAGGTTCGCGGGCAGATGACGGAGATGTTTGCCGCTTCCGGGTTTGATGCCAAACGGGATATCGCCGGAATCGTGATGAATCGATTCGGCCACGCATTCATTAATCCACAACCTGGCTTCTTTTTCGGGCTCGATGGCAAACCAGCAGCGCGCGACGCGCTTCGCAATGGCCCGTTTGGCAGAATCGCATTTTCTCATTCGGATTTAGCGGGCGCCATGGATCATCGGAACGCCTATATGGAATCACACCGGGCAGTCAGTCAACTATTGGACCGGGTCCTCACTTAGCGAAAGGATGGAACATCCTCATGTCTACTTTTATTCTGAATCGCAACTTTTCCCTAAAATTCGCGCTGTTGCTGCTGCTGGGTGTCACTCTGCCCGGCCAGATATTCGGTCAGGTGGATACCGGCGCTATTTCCGGCACGGTCAAAGACACCAGCGGAGGTGTCGTCGCGGGAGCGAGGGTGACGCTCACCAATGAAGGGACAGGTGTGTCGATATCGACCACCAGCGGTTCCCAGGGTGAATATGTCTTCTCGCCGGTGAAGATCGGTCACTATTCCGTGTCGGCGGAATTCAAAGGATTCGAGAAGGTGCAACAGAACAACGTCACCGTCGACGTCCAGCAGAAAGTTCTCATCGATATCGCGTTGCCGCCCGGGCAATCACAGGAGGTAGTCGTCGTCAACGCCGCGCCACCGGCTCTGCAGACTCAGGATGCTTCCGTCGGGCAGGTCATCGAGGAGCGCGCCGTCAACGCGCTGCCACTGAATGGGCGCAATTTTACGTTTCTTGCGCAACTCTCGGCCGGCGTAACCCAAGATCAGCAAGACACCCGCGGATTGGGCGCCAGTGGGAGCTTTGCTGCCAATGGTTTGCGCCCAGCGCAGAATAACTATTTGCTTGACGGACTCGACAATAACGCCAACCTTGTGGACTTCTTGAATGGAACTGCCTACGCGGTGCGCCCGCCGGTGGACGCCATTGCGGAGTTTAAGGTTGAGACCAACGACTACAGCGCGGAGGCGGGCCGTTCGGCCGGCGCCGTGCTGAATGCCACCATCAAATCAGGAACGAATCAGTTTCACGGAAACGCGTGGGAATTTATCCGCAATGACAAACTGGACGCCGCGAATTTCTTTGAGAATTCGGGTGGAATTCCGAGAGGAGAATACCGCCAGAATCAATTCGGAGCGACCTTCGGAGGTCCCATTCGCAAAGATAAGACCTTTTTCTTCATGGACTATGAAGGCACGCGCATCCGCCAGGCCGTTCCCTATGTGAGCACGGTTCCAACAGCGCTCGAGCGGAGCAGCGGTTACACAAACCTTTCGGAGCTGCTTACGCAAGGCGGCACGCGAACCGATGTTCTAGGACGTACCTACCCGCTGGGCCAGGTCTTCGATCCTTCCACGACGCGAGCGGTTACTTGCGGAGTTCCGGATCCGGTCTCAGGGATCACTGCTCCTTGTACGGGTGTGCCAGCTGGAACACAACTCGGTTTTGTTCGCGAGGCTTTTCCTGGCAACATCATTCCGGCAAATCGGCTCGACCCCAACGCCATCAAGCTTTTGAATCTTTTTCCGGCGCCCAATCTTCCAGGGCTCTTCAACAACTATGCTTCGAATCCGGTATTGAGCAACAATGCCGACCAATTTGATGTCCGCGTCGACCATAACATCAGTCAGAAAGACAGCATCTTCGGACGCGTGAGTTACGTCGATAATCCGACGTTTATTCCGGGTCCGTTTGGCGGGATCGCGGATGGCGGATCGTTTTCCTCTGGAGATCAGGAGGCGCGCTCTATCAACACCGTCGTGAGCGAAACGCACATGTTCTCGCCTACGCTCATCAATGAAGCACGCGCGGGTTACAACCGAATCTCCGCCTCGCGACTTCAACCTAACGCTAATACTCCGGGAATTCCTGCGGAGTTCGGCATTGAAGGAATTCCGCAAGGTAATTCCAATGGCGGACTGGGCTCGATATTCATCACCGGATTGACTACCCTTGGCAGCAACCAGTACCTTCCCTCGATCGAGCTCAGCACCACGTCGCAGTTTACCGACAACCTCACGAAAGCAGCCGGCCGCAATACGTTCAAGGTTGGTTTCCAGTACCAGCGGTTGGGATTCAATATTCTGCAACCCCCCTCGGGCCGCGGAACGTGGAGTTTTAGCGGGGACTACACCGAAGTGCCTTCGACGACGGGAGGCAACACCGGGCTCGCCCAAATGCTGCTGACGCCGATTCCGGGCACCGTTCCCGGAGCGGCCGATGACGTAGGCGGGGCGGACAGCATCAACGCCTCCAACATTTCCACGACGTCGATGAAGCGCAACTACTTCGCCGGGTATTTTCAGGACGACGTGAAAGTGAAGCCCAGACTGACCGTCAACCTCGGACTTCGCTACGAATACTTCGGACAATTGACTGAAAATTACGGCGCGCAGTCCAACTTCCAGCCGTCGGCCACGGTAGGCGGCGTTTCCACCTTGTTGTTGACCAACCAGCGCTGCAACACTCCATTTTCGCCGGACTTTGAGGCCGCCGCGGCGGCGGAGAATATCACCATTCAATGTTCGGGGCAGCCCGGGCTTGGGGTGTCGCAAAAAGCCAATTTCTCACCGCGAGTCGGTTTTGCCTATCAGCTGACCAACAAGTTTGTTGTTCGCGGCGGCTACGGTATCTTCTACGGCGGCTTTGAAAACTCCGCGCTCTTGACCTACAACGATTTCCCGTTTCAATTCAACTTGAACTATCCCAACCTCGTGCCGAACGCGCCGATCACCTTTGCCAACGGAGCGATCGGAACCCTCGAGACAGGCCTTACGGCGATTCCGCTGACCTCCGCGGCGGCAGAACCAGGCGGCGTCGGACTGATCGGCGAGGACTTCCACAACAAAACTCCTTACACGCAGGGGTACAACTTAACCACGCAATATCAACTCACCGCGAACGACACCATCCAAGTGGGTTACGTCGGCAACACCGTTCGTCACCTCGCCGTATACGAAAATCCGAATACTCCCCGCGAGATTCTACCGCTGGGCCTGAACTCGCTCGCCTATTCTCCGTATCCTGATTTTTCCGGTTCTACCTACACCAGCTTCGCTGGCAATAGCCATTACAACGGACTGCAGACCAACTACGAGCACCGGTTCAACCAAGGCCTGAGCGTTTTGGCCAATTTCACCTGGTCAAGCTGTCTCACCGACGCGATTGACGTTCTCAACGCTACTTCCATCCTCGAATTCCGCGCCGCATATTTGCCCGGCTTCGGCATTCACCAGGATTTCGGCCGCTGCGATTTCGACATCAACAAAGTGGTCCACCTCAGCGGCAGCTACGATTTGCCCTTCGGTAAAGGCCGGCGCTTCGGCCATGATAGTGGGCGGTTTATTGACGCCGTCTTCGGTGGCTGGGCCACGAACTGGATCCTCACCCTGCAGGATGGTCAACCCGGAACCGTTCCCTGTGCAACGCCCACCACTTCAGGATTCCTCTGCAACGCGATTCGAGTCCCTGGACAAGATCCCGACGGCGGTCCGCACAACGTGAATCAATGGCTCAACCCTGCGGCATTCGAGACTCCTCCGGTCGCCGTCACCATCGGGCAAACCGACTACAGCCCGCTGGGCGGCGGACCGAGCAATTTCCGGGGTCCTGGATTCCATCGCCTCGATTTTTCGCTCTTCAAACAATTTCAGCTCTCCGAGAGATTCCGGCTCGAGTTCCGGTCTGAATTCTTCAACCTTACCAATCATCCGAATTTTTCCAATCCGGGTCTCTCGGGCAACGGCGTGGTGGCTGCTCCTGGCTCGCTTGACTACACCAGCGGCAGCTTCGGAGAAATCACCTCCACGCGAGACGGTCAAAATGATCAACGTGAAATACAATTTGCGCTCAAATTGTATTTCTAGATGAACACGAGCCGCGTGCCTGCGCGGTCGGCATCCGTAGCGGATCCCGCAATCGGGATCCGCGCGTTTGCCGAAGCCGGGCGTCGCGTCTTTTTGCGTGAACTTCATTCGAAGAAAGGCATGACGGTTCATGATGGCAAGGGCTGACTCAGGTTCCGACAACAGCAACCAGCGTGGAGTCATCACGCTCCACGAGATTCGTCAGCAACCCGAGCTCTGGCCCACGACGCTCGAGCGCGTTGCTTCTTCGACCGCCCATTCTCTTGTGAAGGATCGCACCGCGATAATCTGCGGCGCGGGCAGCTCGGCATACGCGGCATCAGCCGTAGCGACCACTTGGACCAACTCCATAGCCATCCCCACCACCGATCTTCTTATCTTCTCCAAGCGGGAACTATCTCATCGGGCTCCGGATTTTGCTTCAAACGGCGTGCTGGTTTCCTTGGGTCGTTCCGGTGAAAGCCCAGAAAGTATCGGAGTCATCGCGCGCATCAAACAAAAGTTCCCAAGCGTCGTCCATCTCGCAATCACGTGCAATGAGCAGGGCGAGCTGGCGCGTTTGGCGGGGGTCCACCCACTTATTCTCGACCCCCGGACAAATGACCGCAGCCTGGTCATGACCGGTTCTTTTTCGAACTTGCTCCTTGCGGGTTTGGCAATCGCCCATGGCGACTTCTTGGCCAAGCAACTTCCCGGCATCATCGCCACCCTAAACAAGGCTTTTCCTGAACTTGAAAAAAAGGCGCAGCGTCTGGCGTCTCACTTGTATTCTCGCCTGATGGTGCTGACTTCCGCCGACTTGGTTCCGGTCGCAAGGGAGGCGAGCCTTAAGGCTCTGGAGATGACCGCGGGGCGCACCGTAGCGCTAAACGAGACTTTCCTGGGTGTTCGCCACGGTCCGATGAGCTTTCTTCGGCCCGATTCCCTGGTCTTGTGCGTGCTTTCTTCGGATGCCGAAAGGCGCCGGTTCGAAGAGGATGTGCTACGGGAATTAAGGCAAAAAAAGTTGGGTCACGTGATTGTGGTCGGATCTGCGGCTTCCGACGGCGAACTTGGCCACGACTTCATCCCCGCCATGGCGCCAGACTTGCCCGACGATTTGCGTGGACCGTTCGAAATTGTCTTTCCTCAGTTGCTCGCATATCACCTGAGTCTGGCGGCGCAACTGGACCCCGACAACCCGAGCCCGGATGGTGTGATTACCAGAGTAGTGCAACGATTTCAGTTGCACTAGCGGAAAGTTGGCCCTCGGTCGTTGGCGCACGAATTTCTGGGATTTGGAAACATGATCGAAATAGGCGGGCAACCGGAGTCCTCCACGCCAAGGGAACCTCTTGAAATTCAAATCGTGGAGTCTTATTCCGCGGCAGATCGCAATAACTTGGCTGGCGGGGAAAAAGATCCCAGCCAAACCAGTTCGTACCAATTGCAGTGGAGACCCACCGAGAAACACGTTTTTGTCGTCGAGGCGGGAAACAGGATTTGTCACGTTGGGGTCGTGCAGCAAATCGTTGAAGTTCAGGGAGCACCTGTTCGCGTCGCGGGTATTGGCGGTGTGCTGGCACGTCCAGAATACAGGGGCCGCGGATATTGCCGTATCGCGATGGAAGCGGCGGAAGCTTTTGCGTCGAGCCAGATGCATGTGAATTTCATGCTGCTCTTTTGCAGACCGGCGCTGCAGAGTTTCTACGAACATCTGGGCTGGGTGAAGGTTGCAAGCCCCGTGTGGGGAGAGCAGGTTCAGGGAAGTGTCGTGCTCCCGCTTGTTTCGATGGTGAAGCGCTTGGGCGCCGGGCAATGGCCGGAGGGAGAAGTCCGGTTAGGATCGCGTCCCTGGTAGCTCGATTGGTTTTTTGGTCTGGTGCCGGAGGTTAACGTGCAATCTGGCGATATTCGAAGTCATAACCCGACGCGCAAAGTTGGTTCGGCGCCGAAGACTCGCATGCGTTTGTTCCGACTCGTCGTGGTGTTGTTTCTGTCCCTCGGTGCCGGCCGACTCTCCTGGTCTGCAGCGCCAGAATCTCCCAAAACGATCGAGTTGGCAGAGAACTGGAAGCTGAGTTCGGCAAATAATCTGCAACTCGGCGGAGCGGCCATTTCGCTCCCCGATTACAAGGACGCGGATTGGCACACGATCCGCCGAATGCCTGCCACCGTTCTCGAGATCCTTCAGGAGGATGGCGTCTACTCCAACCTCTACGTTGGAAAGAACATGGCCGAGAATGTTCCCCAAGATCTATACCAGCAGGACTGGTGGTATCGAACTACATTCGAAGCGCCTTCCGAGCATGCGGTCTATTTACTGGAATTTCCCGGAATCAATTATCGTGCCGAGATCTGGTTGAACGGCCAGTTGATCGCGGACAGTAAACAGGTAGTCGGCATGTATAGCGCGCACGAACTGAACGCGACGGCGTGGATCAAGCCGGGTCGGAGCAACACGTTGGCCGTAAAGGTCACGCCGGAACGTGCGATTCAGGATGTCAACGGCATTGAGCTGGCCGACAGTTGGTTTGACTGGCTGAACTGGAAATATTTGGGTTATCAAGGTCCGCGAAAAGAGAACAGTCACGGAATCTCCTTTGTTCCAGACCGCAATGCGGGCATCTGGAAGCCCGTCTACTTGAAGGTTGCGGGCGAAGTCACGTTGAGGGATCCGCTGGTAAACACCGAGCTTCCGTTACCGCAAACCAACTCGGCGAAATTAACGATCTACACAGCGCTTCGAAATAACTCCAACCAGCAAGTAAGAGGAATTCTTCGAGGAACCATCTCGCGGCCCGGCAAGACTACCATTCAAATCGAGCAGCCCATTGATCTCGCGCCCGGCGAGGAACGTCAGGCTAGCTTCGCTCCTTCGCAGTATCCGCAGCTCGCCGTCACAAAACCCGACCTGTGGTGGCCGTACACCATGGGAAAGTCGAGTCTCTACGACCTTCACATCGAATTTCTCGAAAGCGGCCGGCTTTCTGACGATGCTCACATTCGGTTCGGCATCCGTTCAATCACTCAGTATCGCGACCACGATGAGCAATTTCCCAGCGTCGGCAAAGGCGGAAATTTTTATCTCAAAATTAATGGCAAAGATTTTCTGGTACGCGGTGGTGTCTACACTCCCGATCTTTTGTATCGATATGACCCAGACCGCGAAGCCGCCATTCTCCGTTACGTAAAAGACCTTGGGTTGAATATGCTCCGCTGGGAATCGAAAATTTCCAGCGAGCACATCGTCGAACTCGCCGACGAGCAGGGGATCCCACTGATGTTCGGCTGGATGTGTTGCAACCAGTGGGAAATGTGGGATCAATGGGGTGAAGAGGACCACCGGGTAGCGGAAGAAAGTCTCCGGTCGCAAATCTCAATGCTGCGTCACCATTCCTCCGTTTTTATATGGGCTAACGGAAGCGACGGCCTGCCTCCCGATCCCATCCTGAGCAGGTATCACCAAATTCTTACCGACCTCCACTGGCAGAACGCTACCGTGGACACCGTGTCTTCTTTCGCCAAGGACGCTCAAGGCGAGCGCAAGTGGAACGGCATCCACATGGAGGGTCCGTACAGTTGGAGGCCGCCGACCTACTGGTTCAGCGGAAAATACGCCGCTTCCCGCGGGTCGTGTGCGGAGCAGGGCGACAATGAACACATTCCCACCTACGAGAGCCTGAAGAAATTCATTCCAGCCGACAAGCTTTGGCCCATCAACGACACCTGGTTTTTCCATTCCGGCGCCAACCTCGGAAACGATACGCTCATCAACATACGTCACGCTCTCGACCAGAGATACGGACCTTCGACTAGCGCGGAGGAATTCTCACGCAAGGCCCAACTCGCGCACTACGAAAACACGCGCGCGCAATTCGAAGCGTTCGCCGCTGATGGATGGGCCAACCACAAAATGACCATCTATTGGATGCTCAATAGTCACTGGCCTTCCTTTTTTGGAAATATTTTCGACTACTACCTGAGTCCCGGGGGCGCCTACTACGGTGCCAAGGCCGGCCTGCGCCCCCTGTCCGTCGTCTTTGACTCGTATGCGACCGGCGATCACAGCCAGGCGAAGATAACTGTCGTCAATCAGACTCCCACGCCGCAGAAGAATCTGCGTGTGCGCGTGCGGGTCTATGGCCTGCAGGGTAAATTACGCGACGACCGCCACGCAGAGAATATTCAGGTCGATTCCGGTGGTGCCGTCGAAGCCATGACCTTGCCGCGCTTTCCGGACAGCTCCGACGTTTTCTTCGTGCGCTGTCAGTTGCTTGCGGCCGACGGAAAAGTGCTTGCCGAAAATGTTTATTGGCAATCGCAGAAAGACGACGATGTGGGCGAACACGACAGCGCCTTCGGATTGAAACCGGCCAGTTGGGCGGACATGACCTCGCTCAATACCATGCCCCAGGTGCCGTTGCAGGTTAACGCCAAACAGTTGTCGTCGGCAGGGGAAGTCCACATAACCGTGCGGCTGCGCAACCCGTCCGAGCACATCGCTTTCTTCGAGCGCGCCGTGATCACCAGCGCCAAATACGGTGACGAACTTCTGCCCATCGAATACGACAACAACTACGTCACCATTTTTCCTGGGGAGACCGTCGAGATTCGCGGCCAGCTTCCGCAATCGGCAAAAGCCGCGTGGGTAAAGCTCGAGGGATACGACACGCCGCGAACCGTGGTAGCCATCAAGTAGAGCCGTACTCGCTCTTGCTCAAACGTGTTCCTGCCTTCGATCCGCATCGTGCATGAAAAAGGAGACTCACACCGTGTCAGAGAAACTTCGTAGGTTGCGCTCCGGCGCTGCTGTTGCGATCGTTTTCGTGGCGCTGATCTTCGTGGCCCCCGCCGCCGCACAGCAATTGGCCAACGACACGCTCGCAGTGAGCGCGAATGCCAAGGACGGAACGTATCAACTCGCTTTGCGGGGCGGCCAGCCCATCTTTACCAGCCGCGCTGGCGCGCAAATCGATCATGCGTGGCTGCGTTCGAGCGACTATCCGCATCACGAAACGTCAGAATCGAAATTCACCGACGACCTCGGAACCGGCCGCACGATCACCGTCACAAACTCCGGCCTTTCTGGGAAACCTGACCTGATTTTTGTCATCCAGCTTTACGATCAAGCTCCCTACACCACCGTGCAGGTGTACATCCAGAACACAACCGGAAGAACGCTCACAGTGCAGTCGGTCCGCGTTGCGGAGTTGGTGGGAGATTCCCTGCTCGATCTCGGTGGTCACGCGGCCGCCGATCGCGTTCTCTCCGACAGCTTCAGTGAGGATCGTCCCAATTTGCTGCTGTACGATCTTGGCAAAGCGCCCCACGGGATGCATCGCGGCGTCGGGAGTCAACTCATCTACAATCGCGAAAGCAAGCAGAGCCTTTTCATTGCTGCGCTGACCGCGGATCGTCTTCTCACCTACCTCCATCTGCAAGCGTCGGGCGAAAATGCGGAGACCAAAATCGCTTCGTACACTGTCGATCTGGCGGGAACCACGGAGATTCAAAAGGAATTCGATTTGAAAGGTGGGCCAGCCGAGAACCAGTTGGAACTGAATCTCCCGGTCGATCCCGGATCTAAATTCGTATCAGAGCGCCTCATGCTCGAAGCCGGCCCGGATTATCACAAGCAACTCTTGGCTTACGGAGACGCGATTCGCAAATTGCACCATGCGCGCTTCGCGGCAACGACCCCGATCGGCTGGTGGAGCTGGACGGCTTACTACGGTGCCATCAACGAAGGGGAAACCCTGGCCAATGCCGACTGGCAGGCAGCACACCTGAAAGCCCTCGGCTACAACTTCTTCCAGGTCGATGAAGGTTACCAATATGCCCGCGGCGAATATGAAACAGCCAACGCCACGCAATACCCGGATGGCATGCGCTTTGTCGGCCACCGTGTCGTCGGCGATGGTCTGCTCTTCGGCGTCTGGACTGCCCCGTTTCAAGTCACTTCGCGCGCCTGGGTGTACGAGAACCACAAGGATTGGCTGGTGCACGACGCCAAGGGCCAGCCGATTCACACCGAACTGCTCTGGCGGCAAAAATCCGACGTGATCTACGCTCTCGACACCACCAATCCTGCCGCCCAGGAATATTTGCGACAGACGTACCGCACGCTGGTTCGCGAATGGGGCGTCCGCTTCATCAAGCTCGACTTCATGGACAGCAGTGCCATTGAAGGATTCATGTATCGTCCCAACACCACCGCGCTGGAAGCCCTGCGCATCGGTCTGCAAACCATCCGCGACGCCGTCGGCAACGATGTGATCCTCGACAAGGACGGCAGTCCCATGCTCACGCCGGTCGGGTTGGTGGATACGGGAAGAATCTCGGCCGACACCTCGCACTCATTTGAAGGGACGCGCACGGCTGCCTCGGGAATTGCCGCGCGCTTTTACATGCATCGCAATTTTTTCCTCGACGATCCGGACGCGTTCAACACCGTCGCGGAGACTTTCCACGAGCACACGCGTGCATCCGCCACGTATCCCCTGTCGGAAGCGCAGACGTCGATCGCGCTCGCCGCGGTATCCGGCGGAATGTACGAGATCGGCGACGACATGATGGTCATGGGCGCGCAACCCGATCGATTGGCGCTGGTGGAAAACCGGGATCTCCTGAACATGGCCAAGATGGGCCGCGCCTCCACACCCATCGATCTGATGACCTACGAACCCGAAGATGAAGTGCCTAGCATTTTCTTTCTCGGCGAGAGCGCGCATCAGTCGATCTTGACGGTCTTCAATTGGACCAAGTCTTCGAGGTCGCATACGTTGAAGCTCGCGGACCTGGGACTCCCGGCGGGCCATTCGTTCACCGCTTCGGACGTCTTGAACGAAAACGCGCCAGTGCCGCTGGCTGGCGGCGCGGTGCAGATCGAGAATCAGGATCCGCGGTCGGTGAGGGTCATCAAGATTGTCGATAGCAGTGTCCCGGCGAGCGCTCCGACGGTGATCGCGAAGGTCCCCTCCAACGCCAATGCCGGTGAAGCGTTCGCCTTGTCGGCGCAGGCGGATGCGAGCGGAGTGGCTTCGGTCGGCTACGCTTGGGATTTCGGAGACGGAATCACTGCCGAGGGCGCCAGGGTGTCGCACACCTACACGCGAGAGGGCACCTTCACGGTTCGCTTGACCGTGCCGGGCATTGACGGAGCGATCGCAACCGAGACCTTCTCTATAAAGGTTACCGGCGACCTGCACGCGTTTCCGAACTTAATGGATAACCGTCGATTCCAGGATCCCGCGGGCCACTGAGCGAATGGAGTGAACATCAGTTGTTCTCTGCCAACCGGAGTTGAGCCCGGCGGGTAGCGTCGGCAACCTTGCCGGCTCTTCGTGCGTCAGGACATCGATCGTCGCGCTTCAATCCGAGAACCTCCAAGAAAAACGAAGTACGGATGGACGCATCGGTCCATGCTCTGCGGCTGCCGACCGTTAAAGTCATGGATTCTATTGATGTTAAGGGAAGTTCGTTCGAGAAAGCCGGGGCTTCCCATTTTTTTGGGACGTTACCGCGCGAGAAAGGATTCGCGATGCCCGGCTTCTCGGAACGCTTCGGTTCCCCCGCTCCTGGTCGTCGAGAGAGCGCCCGTTAAATTTCCGTATCGCAAACAATCTTCGACGTTTGCGCCGCGGATGAAGTGATGGAGGAAGCCCGCATCGAAACTGTCGCCCGCGCCGATGGTATCGACGGCCACGACCTTTGTCGGCGGGGCCTCGAAGGTTTGCGAGCCGCGGCGAGCCACGGCTCCTTTATCGCCGCGCTTCAGCACCACCAGAGAAGTTCTGGCCGCCAGAAAATCCAGTGCCCGTATCGGGTCATCGAGGCGCGTGAGACGGCAAGCCTCGTCTTCATTTGGCAGGAACACGTCCAGCCAGGGGAGCACTTCGAGGACATCCGGTTCCCACCGATTATCGGGATCGTCGTTGGTGTCCATCGAAGTGGAAAGTCCGGCTTCCTTGGCGAGGCGGAAAAGTTCCGGGACGCGAGGGCGCAGGGCTTTCTGGAGAAAGTAAGAAGAAAGATGAAGGTGGCGAGCGCTGAATACGCGGGCGAGATCGAGATCCTCGAAACGCATGTCGGCCATCACGCCCGGATACGTGAGAATGAATCGCTTTTCAGGCTGCGGGAGAATCACGCTGAGGCCGGTCAGTTTACCGGGGAATCTCCGGACGGCGGAAACGTCCGTGCCGCTTTCCGCCAGGCGTTCAAGGCACAATTTGCCGAGAGGATCGTCGCCGACGGCGGAATAAAAATCGACATGAGTTCCAAGAAGCGCCAGGTTGTGAGCAAAGATCGCAGAAGAACTCCCCAGCGTAAGTGTCAGGTTCGATGCGATATATTCGCGATCCAGATCAAAATGGCGCGGAAGGCCATAGAGAACGAGGTCCAAATTGAGTTCGCCGACCACACTGATATCGAATTTGCCTGGGCTGGTCATCTGATCTTGTTGCCCCAACTGTAATCGGCTCAATCGAGCCTTCGCACAAAAATCTTTTGCTGAAGGTCTCGAATATTTTTGAGCCTGGCGGCACCTGGAGAATCGGCCGAGCAGTTTGCCACACCACAGGCTGCTGCAAGCCGTACCGTATCTTCAGGTGAAAATCCAGACGCGATGCCGAACACAAATCCAGCCATGGCGGAATCTCCGCAGCCTACCGTCGAGCGCGGCTGCACTGGAACGACAGGAGCGAAGAGCACCGGCGAAGCTGTGCTGGCACAAAAAAGGAGTCCTTCCGATCCGAGGCTCAACGCCGCGCTTTGTGCGCCAAGACTCACTAGCTTGTGAACGGCGCTGACCGCATCCGAAAGTGAACCGACCGGCTTCCCAAGAAGCTGCGCCGCTTCCTCGCGATTTGGTTTCACGAAGTAAGGTTTCTCGGCCAGCGCCAGCCGAAGCGGCTCGCCACTCGTGTCCAGAAACGCCTTGCAGCCGAATTCCCGTGCCCTGGCGACGAGGCCTGCGTACAGTTCCGGCGCGGCACTCGGGGGCAAGCTCCCGGAGAAAACAACGAACGCATTTTCGGAGCCCTCCGCGAAAAGTTTTCTGCACGCGCTTTCAAATTCCTCCCATTCGGAGGAATTGGGGGCCGAACCCGGCTCAAGGATTTCCGTAACGGTAGCGTCGTCTTCCACAATTTCCAGATTCGTGCGCGTCGGCTGGCGTGTAGTAGACGCAGTGGCCTGAATCCCCAGGGTAGAAAGCCCGGCCAGGAGTTCTTGGCCGCTCGCACCGCCGCATGGACCTATCCAGTGAGGTCTTCCTCCCAGCGTATGCAGCACCATGGCCACATGTACGGATTTCCCGCCCGGAAACCCTTGAACCGTGCGCGCGCGATTTACGTGGCCACGCACAAGCGACGACACCATGAGACGTTTGTCGATCGCCGGATTGGGGCTGACGCAAACAAACATAGCTCGCCTTGGTCGTTACTCCTTGGCCCTTGAAGCGGCACCGGCACTTTCAAACCACGGCCGCGCAGCGGTGAGTTGGGCATTCACATTCTGTATGTTCCGCACACCATGCTGTTGCAGCCACTGATCCAACGCCTGGGCGCCCTGCTGTACGAAAATCGGGACGCCGTCCTGCCAGGTTGCGCGTCCACAGAGCACGCCACAAAAATTCGAGCCGGCCTCGGCCGCCAGCGTCAGCGCGTCCGCGAAGGTCTGGTTGGCAACGCCCTCCGACAGGTAGATGAAGGGAAGCGAAGACGCCTGTGAGGCGCGCTTGAGGTGAGACTTCGCTTCCGAACGGGAATAAATGGCCTGCGATCTCGGCAAGCTCGCCGACTCGACGAAATTCATGTTTACAGGCACTCCGATCTTCAGAACATCCACGGCGTAGCCTGTCTTACAGAACTCTTCAATCGAACGAGTCACCACGTCGGGCTTTATGCGTGCGAACTCGGCGCTTTTTTCATCCATTTGATCGTGGTAGCTCACAATCTCGAGGAAAAAAGGAACATCGGCCTCTCGGCACTCGCCGCCAACCCGCGTAACCCAAGCCTGTTTGTGCGTATTGACTGCGGAATCGCTGAACGGAGAGTAGTACAGCAGCACCTTCACCGCATCAGCGCCAGAATCTTTCAAACTCTTCGCGGTGAAACCATCCAGCAGTCGTGGCAGCCGCCCAGGAACAGACTGGTCGTATCCGCTTTGCTCATACGCAAGAAGAAGCCCTGCATTCTTCGCTCGCCGGCTGGCGGCAGGCAACCCGTATTGGGGATCGAGCAAAATCGCACTGGCATAGGGCGTAAGAAACTCGCTGACCCTCTCCTTGAACTGCACCAGCCACTCGCCGGGAACTTCGTTGACATCGCGGCCGCTGGCCTTTGCGAAGAGCTTGCGCAAAGCGCTGCGCTGGTCAATCGCAAGCGCCGCGATGACGCCGCGCTCGTCCGCCAAGGCTTGTAGTCCTTCTTGTTTTCCAGGTGAAAGTGACAGAACGGGCTCCGTAAAAACCGGCGAACTCTATTGAGTGTCTTCAAGCCAGGTAACTGCGGCGCGATCGACCCGGTGCTTCCGGGAACCGTCGAGGTGTCCCAGAAAAGAAAGTACTTACGCTTTATTTCGCTTTATATCTTTTACTTACTATCATTCCGTAAGTCAAGCGGAGAAATGGAGCAGGTAAGGTACCTTCCGCCCAGGAATTTCAGACCAGAGTGACTTCAACTTCCGCTTCGCGCAAAGCCTTCAGGTCCTGTTTAGGTATTCCCCGGTCGGTAATTGTTTCATGCACTGCGGAAACGTCCATGATCAGCGACAGGCTTCTTTTCCCAAATTTCGAGGAATCGCACACCACAATCGTTCGCCTCGCTGATTCCGACATCGCGCGGTTCACCCGCGCCTCCTGCTGGTTCGGCGTCGAGAGCCCATAGCCCACGTCGAAACCATCCACAGCCAGGAACAGCATGTCCGCGCTGAGTTTTCTCAGTGACTCTTCCGCAAGCGGCCCAACCAGCGAAAACGAACTCTTGCGCAGCGACCCGCCGGTAAGAATCACTTCGACGTTGCTATCCGCCAGTTCGGCCGCGATATTCGTGGCATTGGTGATGACTGTAAGGCTTCGCATATGACGGCACCCTCGCGCAATCGCCGTTGTCGTGGTGCCCGAATCGAGAATGATCACCTGTCCGGGACGCACCATGCGCAATGCTGCGGCGGCGATGCGCATTTTTTCCTGCCGGTGCAACCGTTCTTTTACATGCAGAGTTTGATCCTGAAGCGCCCCCGTGCGGATGGGCAATGCCCCACCGTGCGTGCGCTCGAGCATTCCCTGGTGATGCAGATACTCCAGGTCCTTGCGGATGGTAATGAGCGACGTCCGAAAACGCTTGGACAGATCGCGGACAAGGACTCGGCCGTCGTTGCGCAACAACTCCAAGATTTCCCGGCGGCGTTCCTCGTTGAGCATCGAGAGGTCTCCGATCGACAAGGTGTCGTTTTGTTTCCTTTGGACTTTCTCAAGGTTTTCAATGAAAGTCTACAAAAGGCGTTTCCCTTGTCCGACTCGCATCGCAGGGAAGCCGCAAACCAGGCCTTCGCTCTTCACTCGACTCCCAAACCGTATGAAGGCAATCGCGGGGGCAAGCGCGGGGAGTCACTCTCGGCGGCGTGGTCTATCCTCGTTATCCTTAAGCCATACAAAGCGGAACCCAGGAGGCGCTTTCGCGCCCTTTGCACCTAAACTAGTTTGAAGTACGAGTATGCGTTCTTCTCGCTCCATTTTGACATTTCTGTCCGTGTGGCTGCTCACCGTAGCCGCGTATGCCGGCATGTCGTTCGTGTTTCCGCGCGGGAGCCAGTCTCTATCGAGCTTTGGAAACCTGGTGCAATGCGTGGTGCCGCTGGTAGCCAACGCCTTTCTGCTGCTGAACGCGGGCACTCCCCATTGGCGGCGCAACATCTTTTGGATGCTTCTGGCGCTGAGTTGCACTCTGTGGATGCTGGGCCAATTTGATTGGACGTACTACGAGGTCTACGCGCACCAGCCGGTTCCGGTCATCTATGGCGGCGACATTGTTTTCTTCCTCCGCGGCATACCGATCATGGCGGCACTCGCTCTGCAGCCTCACCGCCGGCAGGGCGAGCTGCAACTTCGCCTCGGCTATCTCGATTTCGTGTCGCTGTTCACCTGGTGGACCTTCCTGTACATCTTCGTCGTCTTCCCGTGGATGTACGCGCTGCCGTCTGAAGGGCAATACAACTTCAACTACGATTTGGTGGCGAACGTCCAGAACATGGTCATTGTCGGAGGACTGGCGGCGTTGTGGCTGCGGTCCAAAGGCGCGTGGCGGCTGGTGTACGCGAATCTTTTCGGTGCCGCGACGCTCTATATGCTGTCGTCTTTGACGATCAACGTAGCCATAACCCTGCATCGATACTCCACCGGGAGCCCCTACGATCTTCCACTCATCTCTTCTTTTCTGTGGTTTGCCTTCGCGGGACTCGTCGCGTATCGCAATCGGGCCGAACTCGACGCTCTGGGCGAAGAAGAAGCGGAAGGCGATGCCAGCAAGCGGTTTGGAGAGCGCACCTGGGCGTCGCAGTTGGCCATGGTGGCGGTGCTTTCGCTGCCGTTTTTTGCGATCTATACGCTGCGATTCTCCCACGATCCAACCGCGGTTCGCGACTACCGTATCTTGGTCACGCTGATCGCATCCATTCCTCTGATGGTGATTATTTTCCTGCGCACGCAGATCGCGGACAGAGATCGCGTGCTCTTGCTCTCCAGGTCGCAACAATCGGTCGAGAACCTTCAGCGGCTGCAAGCCCAACTCGTGCAGACAGAAAAACTGGTATCTCTCGGGCAGCTGGCAGCCGGCGCCGCGCACGAAATCAACAACCCGCTGGCCGCCATTCTCGGATATTCCGATCTTCTGGCAGACGACATGACCTTGACCGAGAAATCGCGCGGCATTGCGGCCAAGATTCGCGATCAAGCCCGCCGCACGAAAACACTCGTAGGCAATTTGCTCAGTTTCGCGCGGCAGGTACCGGCGGAACGCACTCTTTTGGACATCAATACCGTGGTTACCAATGCCATGCAGCTCCGCGCTTTGGATTTGCGTTCGTCCAAGACGCGCGTTGAGTTGCAACTCGAGTCTGTGCTTCCCGGAGTGCGCGGCGACGGAAATCAATTAATGCAGGTATTCTTCAACATCATCAACAACGCCGTGGATGCCATGGAATCGCACGACGGCGGCGTGCTCACGATTAAGACCCTTCGCGATCGTGGCAACGTCATCGTACTTTGCTCCGATACGGGCCCGGGGATCAAAGAGCCCCATCGTGTTTTCGATCCTTTCTATACCACCAAGCCTGTCGGCAAAGGCACCGGTTTGGGACTGAGCATTTGTTTCGGCATTCTGCAGGAACACAGCGGCAAAATCATGTGCTACAACGGACAGAGGGGCGGCGCTGTCTTTCGAGTGGAGCTTCCCGCAGTCCTGGCAGCGTTGCCAACGCGCGATATCCACCTTGCGGGCGCAACGCCGTTGCCGCTCCCACCGAAGTCCTGAGCTGAAATCTCTGCTGGACGCCAGTCCGTAGCGGGTATGGCTCGCGCGGCTCCAGGAGTCCGAAGGAGTCGTGCTAGAGTTTCGTTTCATGCCCGTTCCACGAAAAAGGGAAACGCAATGACCGATGCAGCCGTCGTGACCGAGAAGCTTACGCGACGCTTTGGCGGCCTGCTGGCAGTCGATAGCATCGACTTGCAAGTCGCCGCGGGTCAATTCTTCGGATTTCTAGGGCCCAATGGCGCGGGCAAGTCCACAACCATCAAGATGTTGACGGGGCTGCTCGCGCCGACATCCGGTCGCGTCCAGCTCTTGGGATTGGATTTTTCTTCCCACGCCGTGGAAGTGAAGCGTCAGATCGGTGTCGTGCCCGAAGGCATGGGTTTGTTCGAGCGCTTGACCGGCTCGGAGTATCTGAATTTTGTGGGCCGCATGTATGGGCTGGACCGTGCCACGACCCGGCAGCGCTCCGAAGAGCTGCTCGAATTCATGCAACTCGCCGACCGTCCCAAATCCGTGATCGCCGATTATTCACACGGTATGCAGAAGAAGCTCGCGTTGGCTGCGGCTGTCATCCACGGTCCACGCATACTCTTTCTCGACGAACCGTTTGAAGGCGTGGACGCGCTCGCGGCCGGCGCGCTGAAAGCGCTTCTCGGACGCATGACCGAGCGCGGGGTGACGATTTTTCTGACCTCGCACGTTCTTGAGATTGTGGAACGCCTGTGCAGCCACGTCGCCATCATTCACAAGGGCCGGCTCGTCGCGCAGGGTTCGCTTGAAGAGCTCCGCGCAGGGACTGCCGGCGAACAAGGCCGCCAGACGACCCTCGAGGAGATTTTCCTGTCGATCGTCGGCCAGGACGGATCAGGACGCCCGCAAATGGAAGAACTCTCTTGGCTGATGTAGCCGGCAAGGTCGGCGTGGCCACGCAAATCCGGCTGGTCGCACAGTTGCGTTGGCGGATCCTGCGCAATAACCTGCGTCGAAAAAACAGCCGGCTGGACCTAGTCGGCCTGATCTGGGCGGGGATTTTTTCCAGCGCGTTGGTAATTGGGTTGAGTTTTGCGTTTTGTTGGGGAACGTATACAGCGCTTTCCAATGGCCATTTCGGATGGCTGCTGTTGCTGTTCTGGAGTATTTTCCTTTTCCGGCAAATAGTTCCCATCTTCATTGCGGGATTTGGCGCCACGTTCGAATTTCGTACGCTGTTGCGTTTCCCGCTGAGCCTCACCGCGTTTTATCTTCTGGGTCTCGCTTATGGTTTCGCCGACTTCCCCGCAATCGCTTCCCTCTGCTGGTTGCTGGCAATGGCAATTGGCGCCGGGTTGGCCAGCCCGAACCTGCTTCCGGCTGTTTTCCTGATCCTTGTGCTTTTCGTACTCGTGAATACGACGCTTGAGCGGCTGATCGGCTCGTGGCTGGAACGCTTGCTCGCCCGCCGCCGGACGCGAGAACTAATTTTCGGGCTTTTCATTCTTCTCAGCGTTTCGATCCAGTTCATCCGCCCAGCGATCACGCGTTACGCCACCGGGTCGTCGCCCGCTACGGCCCTGCGTTTTCTGCGATATCTATCGCCCTTTCCGCCATCGCTTGCGAGTCACGCGCTGGCGGCTGCAGCCAGCGGCCAAGACCTGAGCTTTCTGTTGAGCGTCGCAGGCCTCCTCGCGTATATCGGAGTTTGTGGCACATTGCTGTGGCTCCGGTTCGCGGCCCAGTATCGCGGTGAAGAACTTAGCGAGGCCGCCGCTCCGGCTCGCGTCGCGCCTCGCAACGCCGTGGGAACCGACGCAGCGCGGGACACTCTGAGTCTGTTGTCGCCGCAAGTTGCGGCCGTCGTGAGGAAAGAATTCCGGTATCTTTCGCGAAATGGATTTGTGCTGGTGTCGCTGCTTTTGCCGCCGCTCCTCGTCCTGCTCTTTACGTCGCAATTTGGCGGCAAGCACCCGTCTGTTACGCATAGAGGAGTTTCGGCGGAGGTGTTTTTCCCCGGGATGATGGGCTACCTGATCCTGATGTTGATGACGCCGGCCTACAACTGCTTCGCCTACGAAGGGCGGGGCATCCAGACCTATTTCACGGCGCCGCTGCGATTCCGCGATGTCTTCCTTGGGAAAAATCTGATGCACATGGGTGTGCTGGCTTTTGAGATCGTTCTTTCCATCACCATGCTTGCGCTGCGGATCGGATTGCCGTCGACGCCGGTTTTTGTTGCCACCATCGCAGCCGTGTTCTTTGCGGTCACTGGTCAATTCGTAATCGCAGACTGGGTTTCCCTGAGTTTTCCGCGCAAGCTCGAGTTTGGATCCATGCGCGGCCAACGTTCTTCAGGAGTTTCCATGTGGGTCGCGTTCGGTGTCCAGATTCTCGTCACCGGGATTTGCTCGCTGATTTTGTTCGCAGGCCGCTGGACGAACAGCCCGTGGTTGCCTGCGGAAGCCTTCATCGGACTTGCGGCGGCCTCCGTTGCTGGATATTTCGCTGCGCTCGATGCGCTAAGCAACGTGGCCGAAAAAAAGAAGGAAATTCTGATCGAAACGCTCTGCCGGTAAAGCGGCATTTGCTTACGACCGTTTGCTCAAGGCATCGATGTAGCACCCGGCAATCGCCTCCCACGCGAAATGCTCTCGATATGCTCGGCTGCTTCGCTCGGCGAGAGAGGCGCGGAGATCCGGATCGGACAGCACGCCGAGTAGTGCTTCGCCAAGCTCTGTTTTGTTTTCCTGGGATACCAGCACGACGCCTGCCTCGGTGATCGGCGGTGCCGTTTCCACGCCTACATAGGCGATCAGCGGCAAAATGCAGGCAATCGCCGCGATGGCGCTGCCACGTCTGCTGGAAATCGGCGCGCGCACGAACAGTGCGACGTCCGAGGAAGACAACGCCTGAACCACTTGCTCGGCCGGAAGAACACCTTCCACGTACACTTCGACCGGCACATCTCGTAGCGCATCACGCAATTCAGGCTCGAACTCGCTCGCTCCACGACCAAACGCGTGCAGCCGAATGCGGATGCCATGTTTTGCTGCGAAACCAACCGCGTCCACAATCCGCGCGCATTCACCAAGCCCTGTTGCGCCTTCTGTGATTCCGAATATGGCAACAGATCGCAGGCCGGACTCTGGTCTTTGGTGCTTCGCGGCAAGAGGTGCGATGGGCAGGTTGGCGCCGACGGGAATGAAAACTGCATTGGAGGGGGCACGGCTGAGCCAGGAAATCACATCGAGAGGGACGGTGAAAATTCCGAGGTCCGAACTCTTCAGCGCTTCCCGCATGACGCGCAATTGCGCGCGGCGTCGCATTTTGTCGATCGCACGCGCTCCGTTATACGGCTCGACATCATGATAAACGACCGCGATTCGCGCGCCGGCTTCGCGCAGTTCTTTCAAAACGCGAGCAAACCGCAAAGGAAAACCGCGCCCCGACCACGCGAGCGCCGTGTACTGCACAACTACCCATCGGCCGCGCCACTCGCGCGCTCTTTCCCTAAGTTCGCGCAATGCGGCAGGCCATCCGCGTTCGGCCCAGGTGACGCGCGCCAGCTCCATCGCCAAACCGCGATCGTGCAACGCGCCGCCCAGATAGCGGCAATACTCTTCGACGGCGTCGGTCGGCTCATCCCGCCGCCCCAGCAACGCAATGATGCGCCGTTCGTTCATCGGCGGCCGCTCATTTTTCGAGGAGGAAACTTCCAATCACCAGGGCATCCATACCGGAACTGAAAAACGTGCGCACAGCATCGGTCGGCGTGTTCACGATCGCTTCGCCACGCAGGTTAAAAGACGTGTTCATCACCACAGGGACGCCGGTGCGTTTGCCGAATTCATCGATCAATCGCCAGTAGAGGGGATTGATCTCTTTCTCCACGGTTTGCGGACGCGTGCTGCCGTCGACGTGCGTCACCGCGGGAATCACGGCGCGCTTTTCCGGGCGGACCTGGGCCGTCAATATCATGAACGGCGAATCGGTCGCGCTCTCCACGAAGTCGGCGGCCGCTTCCTTTTTCATCGAAGGCGCGAAGGGTCGCCACCACTCGCGGAACTTTACCGCGTTGTTCACCTTGGCGGTCATCTGCGGATCGCGGGGATCGGCGAGAATCGATCGATTTCCGAGCGCGCGCGGCCCGAACTCCATGCGCCCTTGAAACCAGCCCAGTATTTTTCCCTGCGCCAGCAGCTCCGCGGCGACACAAGCGGGATCGTTGACGCGCGCGTAATGGAGTTTGTAGGTTTTCAAGGATGTTTCGATGGCATTGTCGTCGAACGAGGGCCCAAGGTAGGCGTGGCGCATTGCTCGCGCCGGTAAATGGCCGCCGTTGTCCAAATACGGAGCCAGCGCTGCTCCCAGTGCAACGCCGTCGTCCGAGGCCGCGGGCTGCACGAACATCTTGTCCACGATCCCCGAAGCCAGGATCTTGCCGTTTGCTTTTGAATTCAGCGCCACGCCCCCTGCCAGACAAAGATTGCGCGATTTCGTTTTTGCAAGCGCCACGCGCACCACGCTCCTGATCGCCCGCTCGCAATAATCCTGCACCGCGTAGGCCATATTCTTGTGACCGTCGTCGATGTCGCTTTCCGCCGCACGCGGCGCGCCAAGCAACGCGCTGATTCCCGAGGACGTGCCAGTTCTACCACCATTGAGCCGCTTGGCGTTTACGCGGTAAGGTGCGGCCACCGGATCGATGAACGCATCGAGGTTCACGCCGGGCCGCCCGTACGGCGCAAGCCCCATCACTTTCCACTCGTCGCTGTTCGGCACAAAACCGAGATATTCGGTGAACGCGCTGTAAAATCCACCAAGGGAATTCGGAAACGGAATTGTAAGTACGTGTTCGATCCTGCCGTTGCGACCGTGCCAGATGGAGGTCGCTTCCCAAGCTCCGCGGCCGTCCATGATCACGATCGCGGAATCCTCGAATCCGGAATATCCGTAAGCGCTGATCGCGTGCGCCAAATGATGGTCCACAAACCGCACGCGCGCCTTGGTCGGTCCAAGTATTCGCGCAAAAGCTTTCGCTCCCGATTGTTGGTGCCACATGCTGACAAAATGGCGCGTGGAATTCAGTGCATTCATGTACGTGAGCGGCCACTGCCCGAGCGCGTACATCTTCAAGTCGTGCCTGTACACCGGGCCGGCCGTCTGCCACCCAAAGCAAACTTCATCCAGCTGCTCGGCGCGCACGCCGGCAAATTGCAGGCAAGCCTGAATTGCGAGCTGCGGAAAGCGGGCGTCATGCTTCAAGCGGCTGATGCGTTCTTCCGCCACCGCAAAAAGCAATTCTCCATCGCGAACGATACACGCTGACGAGTCGTGCATCTGCGAGTAATTGATTCCAACCGTGAGCACGCTTCACGTCCCTCGATAAATCGTCATTGCACGTAGCGGATTGTGGTTTCTTCGCACGATAATTGTGTCTGAACCTTTACGTAAACCCTCTTGCTAGGATCGTTCCATCGCGAAAGTCTGGTGCAAATCGCGACGACGCGTATGGCCTTCGTCCATCGTGGTTGTGCTATCGTAACCAACGGCAATCCTGCACCTCGATGATTACGCATTCAGAAAAATCCTTCTCTAATTATCGGCCGGACCCCACGCGTCCTCGTACCCCTCCGGAAACGCTGTGGCTGCGGCTCATCGAGCTATGGCTCTCCGCGGTCCTTGCCGCTTTCCTGGTCATCCGCATCTTTGGATCGGAAACCGCCGGCCATATCTTCAGCCGTATTCTTTCCTCGCACGTTCGATGAGACTGCTTCCCGCGATCCTTGCGAACGGTGTGCTATTTGCGGCCGCCCTTGGGTTTGGAGCTTTGTTGCGCCGCCTGTTCCCGCAAAATTTCTCGCCCATCGATCGTTTCGCGTTCACGTTGCTTGGAGGACTTGGCCTCCTCGGCACCGCGTTGTTCTGCATCGGGCAGTTTTGGTTTTCCGGGACGGCCATTGTTGTGATCCTTTTTCCGGGATTGGCTCTGGTCGCAAAGCCCGCCTTGCGAACGATTCGAAACGGGCGCGCGATGCTTTCCCACTTCTCCGCACCGCTATTGCCCGCCGCTATTGTAGCCGTGGTCCTGCTCGTGACGGCCATCGGCGGGTCCGCTCTTCCTACCGGCGATATGAACCACGATTCGATCGCGTATCACTTCCTCGGACCAAAAGTTTGGCTCCGCGACCACTTGATTCACCCCGTCCCGGACGAAATCCAGACAGCCTTTCCGGCGGTCATCGAAACTCAATACGCCGCGCTCATTTTTCTCGGCGGCCAGCGTGCTCCCAGGTTTTTTGCAGTGATCAGTCTAATTTCCATTCTCTTGGTCGCCGCCAGCTTGGCGCTCCGTATGGGACTCGACCGGTCGGGAGCCTGGTGGACCGCCGCTCTGATCGTCACCATGCCCGCGGTTTATAGCGGAGCTTATGGTGGATTTGTGGACGTACTGTTTGCGGCCTTCGTACTTGCCGCGGCGCGCGTAGCATTCGACGCGGAAACACCTGGTCACTACGTGCTGGTCGGACTGATGTGCGGCTTCGCTACGGCAGCGAAATACACGGGGTTCATAGCCTGGGTGTTGCTGGTCCTTTCTTGTTTCGTAAGCTTGGTTTTTCTCGGTCGCAGCAAATCCTCGGTGGCGTTGCGGCATTTGGGGATATCTTGTGCCGTTGCCGCGGCGGTCGCGCTGCCATTCTACATGCGCAACTGGCTCGTGCTTGGAAGTCCCATCGTTCCTCCACCTCCGCTTCTGTCCAAGTTCTTCCATGTGCGGTATTTGTCGCCGGAGGCTGTCGGGCAATTTCAAGCCTACATTTTCGAGCGCGGCAGGGGCCTTGGCCGCGGCCTCGCAGCTTACCTGCTGCTTCCATGGAATCTCACATTCCACACCTCGAATTTTCACGGAGCGGGTGGGATTGGTCTCGCTCCTCTTTCCCTGGGACCAGTCGGGCTGGCCGCCGCGAGACGGGACCGGTTTTGCAACTCGATAGCTTTGTTCGCCTTCGGTTTGACGACGGCGTGGTTCTGGACTCAACAGGAATCGCGATTTCTGATTCACGTGTATGTCATCGCCGCGATTTTCGCGGTAATTGGGTGGCGATACCTTGCCCTCTGGCCCTCGCGATATGCGCAGTTGCTTTCCTCGGTGACCGTGGCGTGCTCCCTCATTTATGGCTTGATCATGATCCTGCCCGCCAGACGCACTGACATTCAAGCGGCCGTGTCGAGCTCGTTCGAAGCCGAGCGCAGGGTGCGGGAAATCGCTTTCCTCGAAAGTTTCGATTTCCTGAACGATGATCCTTCCGTCACCAAAGTGCTCATCACCGATCCGTACGTCCCCGGCTTCTATTCCAACAAAACATATATCAAGCCGCTCGGCAGGTGGGGAGAACAAACTCTGCCCGACGCGAGCGATCTGGGGAAAATTCTGCCGACGCTGCCATCCTTGCACATCACTCATGTTTTGGACGTGGCTTGGCCGCACGGGGCATTCCGTCTGCCCGACCATCCGCCGGGTCTGACGCTTGTGTTTCAGCGCCCCGACCAGCGGGTCTTTCGGGTGGACTGACTCGCCCGGTCCGCCGTCGCGCTTGGTCCTCGACCACCCGAAGAAACAAAGCTTCCAGACGCTGCCCGGCCCGCTCCCAGGTTTGACGACGCATCGATTCGCGCGCGGCTTCCCCCAGCCTCTTGCGCAATCCCTCGGAATTGGCCAGCCTCAAGATCGCCTGCTCTATCGCCGGAGCGTCGGCTGGCTGGATTAGCAGGCCGTTGAACTCATCTTCCACGACGTCCGGCATTCCGCATGTTTCTGTGGTGACCACGGGCATGCCGCTAGCCATGGTCTCGAGCAGAACATTCGGCAAACCCTCCATCAGCGATGGGAAGATAAGAACATCATGGTCGCTGTAGAGGGCGGGCATATTTTCGGCGGGCACGGTTGGGCGCACGATGATCCGCGTGGCCAATTCCTCGCCGAAAAAGCCCACAATTTCCTCGGCCGGGAATCCGGGTCCGGCGATCGTAAGCGTCATTCCCGGGAGTTGCGGCGCCAGCTTCTGCATCGCATCCCGGAGATAAAAAATCCCTCGCTGGTCCAGCCAGGTTCCGGGATACAGCAAACGCAAACTCTCGCCACGCCGGTACTCGCGCGGGGTGAAAAATCGGCGTTCGACGCCATTGGGAATGTAGGCGCAGCGTTCCGGGTCGAGACCATATTCGAGTTGCAGAAGATTCCACACATCGCGGCTGAATACGTGCGCGGCGTCGGCGGTGCGAATCGACCAGCGAAACCTGGGAAAATGGTAGACCCGATGCCAAAGCCGGTTCTTCCAGCCGAAATTCCACGCCCGCCCCTTGTTTGCTTCGCGCCGCATTATGCGAACGCGCCGCTCTTCCAGTCCGTGCAGAGTCATCACGTACGGTGGATTGTCCGAATTGCGATTTAGCCTGTGCCGAACTCCGTAGATCATCCCAGCGGGAGCATGCAGGTTCACGAGCGAAAACTTTCCGCGATTTTGTGCGATGTATCGCGCCAGGCGAGCAGAAAAAACGAGGTCCATGAAACGCGGCGAAACCGAACCCGGCGCCACCAGATCGTCGAGAAAAACATAAGTCACCTGGTGGCCCAGACTCTGCAGTTCCCGGCCCAAATTGTAAAGGACGGCGGCAACTCCGCCCTCGCGCCGTTTCGGCACTCCCGATCCCATCAAAATATTCATAGCGCGCTACTCAAGGGCCCTCTTCTGAGCCACGACGAAATAGTGGAGCGCAAACGGGCCAAGCAGGCGCCGCACGGTGCGGTTGGATTCCACCCCCTCGAGCCGCACCGGAGACCGCCCGGGCAGGAGGGGGAATTGGTGAACGGTGCCGTCGGTTCCCAAAATTCCCCCCCGCGCCGCGAATCCCGTTTCGGATCTGCGGAAAGCACGGGCGCCGATCGAAGGGCTGGTCGTCGTTGCGCTTGCGGCGTCGCGCGCGCGCGTACAACTCGTAGAGCCCCGTAAGGTTTGCGTAGTTCGGCGTGGTCCGAAAAAGTTTTCCACCCGGCCGGGTCACTCGATGCATTTCCAGAATGGCCATACGCACATCGAGAACGTGTTCAATCGTCTCGCACGAAGCAATCAGATCGAAGGAATCGTCGGCAAAAGGCAGCTGTTGCACATCGCCATGAACCAGGGCCGCAGGTGAGTCGCTACTCGCTTCGGCGATCTTGCGACGCGCAACGCACAGAGCCAAAAACGAAAAATCGCATTCGGTCACGCGCGCCGCGGCGCTGGCCAGTTCTCGTACGAAGCCGTCTCGGCCGCAGGCGACCTCCAGGACGCGCAACCCACTGACCAGGCCAATTTTTTCGCGCACCAATTGATACCAGGGACTGGAGGCATCTTCGTGTTCCGGATCCGACTCGAATACTCGTTGATGCCAGACGTCGTACTCGGTCTGAAGGCTCATGCTTTGAACTCATCCGGACCCGCCGCCTGCGTGATTTTCGGTACCGGCAGCGCCTTTTCTCGGAGGCGGTGATACCAGCGCCGGGACACCAGCCATTTTCGCGCCGCATAAAACACCCTCGGCGGCAGCAACATCGCCGGCGCCATGGCCGCCGTTCTGAACATGCGTTGCGGCAGGTCCGCGTCGGCGTGCAATATTTCGTAAATCTTTTTCTCGGTTCGCACGGTCTCCCAACGCGCTCCGCCGTCCAGCATCAGGCGCATCTGGTCGGCTTCGGCCTGCACGATTTCGACGACGCAATTGGTTACTTCCGGAGAAACACCTTTTGCCAGAAGCACCACAGAAAGGGAATTCGCCAGCGCTTCCATCACCTTCTGTTTACGCCGCAGTCCGGCGGTGTCTCGACCCGCCGACACGTAGAGATTGCCGCCGTGGATATGGTAGTTGGTCAGCGCATCCTTCAGAATCACCATTTCGCTCATCGCCGCGGCAACGGTAAACAGGTATTCATCCGCTTCGATTACCAGTGCTTCCGGAACTGGAACAATTCGCTTCGCAAGTTCTGCTCGCAAGGACATTCGGCTGGTGCCCAAATAGCTTTTTCGTAGCCGGAACACCCGTGCAGCCGGGAGGGAATCAAGCCGCAGCCGCTCATTTTTCTCCGGAGCCACGATGTGCCGGGCGCCGTCGGAAAAAACTTCCACGATGGCGTGCCCTACCAGGCCAACCACCGCGTCGGAAACAAACACTTGGCTGACCGCTCGTAACTTGCCGGGCGCCCAGCTGTCGTCGCCGTCCAGGAAAGCGATGATCTCGCCGCGGCATTCTGGAATGCCGATATTGAACGCCGACCCCTGCCCGCCGTTTTTCTTTCGGATCACCCGCAACCGTGGCTCGAACTGGCGAACGATGTCAGGCGTGCGGTCGGTCGAGCCATCGTCCACGACGATGATTTCCCGATCAGCCTCCGCAATGTCCTGCTCCAGCACACTGACGATCGCTCGCTCGATGAAGCGCTCGTGATTGTACGTGTCGATCAGTACGCTGAGGAAAGGTCTCGCCATCAAAAATCACGCATCGCAGGAATGTCGCGTCGCCAGCGATGATCTCCGCTCGAGCCAGCGAACGCACCTTGCCTAAGTCTACGACATCTCCAGGACTCCTTGTTTCCGCGCGATAGGAAATGAAACGATGGCGAAGCAGGAACGTGGGTACGAATGGGTCGAGTCAACGAAGCGATTCACGAACGCGTCTCACGCTACGGATGTTCGGAACGAAGTCGGATACAAACGTAACCCAGCAGGTCTTTTTCCGTGGTCAGGACCTGCATATCGCGTTATTGCCCGGCGGGATGAGCGCGTCCGCTTCGGTGAGAAGCGGTCATTTCCTCGAGAATCGTATCGATGCCGCGCGTGATCTTCCAGTTCGGATAGTGGCTCTTGAGCTTTCCCAGGTTCGAAATGTAGCAGATGTGGTCGCCCTTGCGCGCTTCGTCCACGTAGCGCCAGTCCAGCTTGCGCCCCGTCAATCCCTCGATCTTCGCAATTGCTTCCAGTATCGAAATGCTGTTTTCACGCCCGCCGCCCAGGTTATAGACCTCGCCCGGCCGGGGATTGGCCGCAAACTCCTCGATGGCGCGCACCACGTCATAGCTGTGAACGTTGTCGCGGACCTGCTTGCCTTTGTACCCGAACACCGAATAGCTTCCGCCGGTGACGGCCACCTTCACCAGATAGGACAAGAATCCGTGCAGCTCCACGCCGGAGTGCGAAGGCCCGGTCAAGCATCCTCCGCGAAACACGCCGACTTTCATCCCGAAATACCGCCCGTATTCCTGCGCCACCAGGTCCGCCGCGGCCTTCGACGCTCCGAACAACGAGTGCAGCGTCTGATCGATCCGGCACGTCTCCCGGACCCCATCGAAGTCCTCCGGCCGCGCGTAATCCCAACGTGTCTCGAGTTCCTTCAGGGGAATCTGGTTCGGCGCATCGCCGTAAACCTTGTTGGTGCTGAAGAAAATGAAAACCGCCTCGGGGCAATGCTGCCGCGTAGCCTCCAGCAGATGGATGGTCCCCAGCGCGTTGACCTCAAAATCCAGCAGCGGAATATCCCGCGCCTTGTCATGAGAAGGCTGCGCCGCACAATGCACGATCAGATCGAAACGATGCGCGCTGAATAGTTGCTCGATGCCAGGACGCTCACGTATATCCAGGTCCACATGTGTGAACCGCTTCGTCGCGCGCTTCAGACGCCCCAGGTTCCACAGAGTGTCCCCGGCGTCACCAAAAAACGCACGTCGCATGTTGTTGTCCACGCCCACAACTTCATGCCCACGGGCGTCGAAGTGCGCGACGGCCTCCGACCCGATTAGCCCGCTACTACCAGTTACCAGAATCTTCACGCGTGTCCCAGCCTCTTACGAAGGATGCCACAATTTTGGTCGGCTATAATCCCGAGATTACGACTGGATTGCTCCGCTGGCCCGAGAAATGCTGGCGCAGCGTAAACTCGATCGCCCTGGGAATTGACCCGCTACTTCGGTTTGCAATCGTGGTTTACAACCCTCGTTTGGCGGTCCCTTTCCGTGGTCATCGCCGTATACGCTTCGTATGCCGCTCTGGATTTGGCGGGCCGGACCGCGGCTTCTACCACGAACCCAAACATCCCGGCGGAACCGAAAACACGACATGCGGTCCGCGTTTCGCTAGAATGCCGAGCGCTGCGCTTGGGAGGTTTTTGTGAGACGCTTCTTCGGCATCGCCATTGTTCTTTCGCTCGTCTCCGTTGCCGCTTCGGCGCAGAAGCCGCCGCTGCTCCCGGAAAGGGATGTTGCCGCGCTGGCGCAGGAACTCTCCGGCGAAACCGCCAAGCGCAACCTCGAAGGCATCGCGCGCTTTCATCGCCAGCGCGGCTCGCGGGGATTTCACTCTGCCGCGGAGTTGGTAGCCGAGCGCGCCCGCGCTTACGGTTTGAGCGATGTCGCAATTCTGCAGTTTCCTGCGGATGGAAAGATTTACTACGGCACCCAGCGCTCGCGCCCACCGTGGGATGTGGAATTCGCCGAACTTTGGGAAATGAGGGGTGGCGTCGCGTCGGTAAAAATGGGCAGCTACGACGCAGAACCCGTGGTGTTGGCTGAGGACAGCGAAAGCGCCGACGTAACCGCGGACTTGATCGATGTCGGCGAGGGAGCGAAACAAAGCGACTACGCTGGCAAAGACGTGAAAGGGAAAATCGTGCTGGCCGGCGCGCAGCCGGGCGCGGTGCAGGATTTGGCGGTCGGAAAATTTGGCGCTGCGGGAATTGTCAGTTACGCGCAGAACCAGAAGACGGCGTGGTGGGGCGAAGACGAGAATCTAATTCGCTGGGGCCACCTGGAAACATTTTCGTCCAATAAAACGTTCGGCTTCATGGTTTCGCTGAAGACGGCGCGGGTGTTGCGCGAACGGCTCGGCAACGGCGAGCAGATCAAGCTGCACGCGGTCGTAAAAGCCGGGCAGCATCCCGGCTACACCGAAGTGGTGACCGCGACGATTCCCGGCGCCGATTCGAAGCTCAACGACGAGGAGATTGCCTTCAGCTGCCACCTCGATCACCAGCGTCCCGGCGCGAACGACAACGCCAGCGGCTGCGTGACGATTCTGGAGGTTGCTCGCACGCTGCAAAAATTGATCATCGAAGGAAAACTCGCCAAGCCGACGCGTACGATTCGCTTCATCTGGCCGCCGGAAGTCGAAGGCACGCTGACGCTGCTGAACGCCAAGCCGGAGTTCGCGCAACGCATCCGGGCGGTCGTCCACATGGATATGGTCGGCGGCGGAGCGGTGACCAAAGCCGTATTTCATGTGACGCGCGGGCCAATGAGTTTGCCTTCGTTCGTGCACGATGTCGGGTGGGCCTTCGGAGAATTCGTCAACGAGCAATCGTACAACTTCGCGGCTGGACTTCCGGCGGAGTGTCCGCTCGTGGCGCCCGAAGGCGGCAAAGAAGCGTTACTGGCGCAAGACACGGCGTACACGATGGGCAGCGACCACGACGTTTATCAGGACAGCTCGTTCAGAATTCCCGCGATTTACCTGAATGATTGGCCCGACCGCTACATTCACACCAATTTCGACACCGCAGCCAACATTGATCCCACCAAACTCAAACGTGCCGCCTTCATTGGGGCCGCTTCCGGCTACTTCCTGGCGAGCATGACCACGAACGATCTGCCTGACGTTCAATCCCAGGTGCAACACGGCATCGATCTTTGGAAGGGATCGATATTTCCGCGCTTGAACAGTTTGTCGGCCGAAGATGCGGCGTGCATTGATGATTTCCGCGCACAATATGACTGGGGCGTTCAACTCGGATTACTGCAGTTCGTTCACGATACGCGGAAAGAAGAAAAACCTTACCGCACAAATGGTCAGAAGTGCCTGCCTGACCGGGAGCCATCGAACGGGGGCGACGTGCGTTACCGCCGCAAGCCCGAACCGCGCGGGCCGATTGCCGTGTTCGGCTCTGACTTCGTGAACGACCGCACCGCGGCGGCCGGCATCACTCCACCCAAAATTCTCAGCTACGAAGGCCTTTGGGGCAGCGGCGAGGAGTATACCTACGAAGTCCTGAACTTTGTAGATGGTTTGCTCGATGCACAACAGATTCGCGATCGCGTTTCGGCGGAGTATGGGCCGATTCCGCTGGAGCTGGTGGCCGAATATTTGCGGGCGCTGGAAAAGATCGGCGTCCTCGAGCAAGTAAAGTGACGCGCCCGCACGGCTCGGTTTGCGTCTATGGTTAGCGCGCACTGACGATTGACCATGATGATCGAAGCAACCTCCATCGCCGAGCGCATCGAACAATTGCCGCTCGGGCGTTTTCACCGGCGCTTCATCGCGCTGGTTTCGCTCGGCAACTTCTTCGATCTGTATGACATTTTTGTCGTCGCATACATCGGCGCGGCGCTGCAGCAGTCTGGATTTCTGTCGCTCAAGCAATTCACCTTTTTCGTGGCTTCAGGCTTCCTGGGTATGTTCTTCGGCACGATTGTGTTCGGCATGGGGAGCGATCGCGCCGGCCGCCGGAGAGCTTTCGTTTCGCTGTTGCTCATCTATTCCCTGTTCACGCTGGCCTGCGCGTTCGCCCCTTCGGCCACCTGGCTGATCGTGCTGCGGTTTTTTGCCGGTGCGGGGATCGGCGCCGAAATCATCGTCATCGATACGTACGTCACCGAGTTGGTGCCCAGCCGCGCACGCGGGCGGTACGTAGCCATCACGCAGGTGGTGGGATTTTGCGCGGTGCCGGTCGCGGCGGTGATGGCGCGGTTGCTGGTACCCACCCACTTCCTATTTGCTGGCTGGCGGTGGGTCATGGTCATCGGTGGAAGTGGAGCGTTGCTGACGTGGTGGTTTCGCCGCCGCTTACCGGAATCGCCGCGATGGCTCGCGAGCCGCGGCCGCTTCGCGGAAGCCGAGCGCGTGATTTCGCAACTGGAGGCGGAATCGTTCGGAGAAGGAATTGGGCGAGCGGGCGAAACGCCAGCGCAGGGCAGCAGCGGGACAAATACTACGATGCCGAAAACAGGCCAAGCAGAGCGCGCGTCCTTTGCTGAACTCTGGCGAAGACCGTACCTTGGGCGCACCACGATGTTGATCCTATTCCAGACGCTGCAAACGATAGGTTTCTATGGGTTCGCGAATTGGGCTCCCACGTTCCTGCTGAAGCGCGGCTTTTCGCTGTTGCATTCGCTGGAATATACCCTGCTCATCGCGCTTGCATCGCCGATAGGTCCACTGCTGGCCGTGGCAACTTCCGATCGCATGGAACGCAAGTGGACGATCGTGGTGCTGGCGATTCTCGTGGCGGCCTTTGGCCTGGGGTTTGCAGGAGCTGCGACGCCGGTGATGGTGGTCGCTTTCGGCGCGCTTTTGACGCTCAGCAATTATTGGTTCTCCGCGGCATTCCACGCATACCAGGCGGAACTGTTTCCGACGCGGCTGCGGGCCACCGGCGTGGGATTCACCTACAGTTGGAGCCGGCTAAGCGCGGTATTTTCTTCGCTCCTGATCGGCGCGGTGCTGGTGCGCGGCGGAGTGGGCGCGGTGTTTACACTGTTGGCGGCGGCGATGTGCGGCGTAGCGTTGATCATCGGTGTGCTAGGCCCGCGCACGAATCGAATTGCGCTGGAGCAGTTGGCGAGTTAATCGATAGTGTTTGGACACCTGCATAGCGCGGCAGGCGTCGCGATTGTTTCTGGAGATGAAGTATAGTTTGCGCATGGACACGAGACTGGACACACTGGCTACCGAACGCGCTTTTTTTTCCGCACTTATTTCCGCCAACCTGGAGTCTTTGGATTCTTTGCTTGCGGATGATTTTATTTTGATCGATGTCTTGAACGGTTCGGAGATTACCAAGCCGATGCTGCTGGCGGCGTTAGGATCGAGCCAGGTGAAATTCGATTCCATCGAACCGGTGGAAAGTCGCGTTCGTGCGTACGCAACGACCATGGCCGTGATTACCGGCCGGACCGAACTGCGCGGACGGGTCGGCGAGGCGGCGTTTACGGCCAGCAGCCGCTACACGCATGTGTTCGTGATGCAGGCCGGCGGCTGGGTCCTGGCGTCAGCGCAGGGGACGCAGATTCGGTGAACGGCTCGGTATTGGTGACCGGACGGTGACCCGTGACTCAGAACTCGGCGGCACGTCTTTCGCGTTAGGATCCCTACCCCCATCCCCGGGGGACTTGAAAAATTCTCGTGTTCGTTTGTCGATTCCGCGAAGCACCGTTCGACTATTGGCAGGAGGTAATACAACCATGCAATATTTGCTGCTGATTTACGATTCCGAGGCGAGCTGGCAAAAGCTGAGTCCGGCGGACCAGGCCAAGATGTACGAGGAGTATGGCAAGTTTACGAATGAGATCAAGGAGAAGGGCAAGCACCTGGCTGGGCATCAACTGAAGCCCGTCGCCACAGCGACCACAGTGCGGGTTCGGGATGGCAAGCGGGTGTCAACAGACGGCCCTTTTGCGGAGACGAAAGAGCAATTGGGCGGGTTTTATATGATCGATGCGAACGACCTCGATGAGGCCATCGCCATTGCGGCGAAAATACCTTCGGCGAAGTTCGGATCGATTGAGGTGCGGCCGATTGTGGTGCGCGAGGCTGCGGCGAACGGGTAACGACGAGCATCGATGAACTGAGAGGTGGTTACGTCTGGGCGTTCTGGGGCGCAGCGATGCTGTGCCCCCACAACGTAGGTGACGCGCGATGGGGTTGCGCATCGATCGCATCGGCGCATTGTTGAGCACATGGATTTTGAAAAATTCCATCGCACGGAGTCGGGGCGCATCCTGGCGACTTTGATTGGGTTGCTGGGCGATTTTGATTTGGCCGAGGAGATGCTGCAGGAGGCTTACGCTACGGCGTTGCAGAAGTGGCCGGCGGAGGGGACGCCCACGAATCCGCGGGCGTGGTTGATCAGCACAGCGCGGCACAAGGCCATCGACCGCATGCGCCGCGAGCGGCGGTTCGAGGCCAAATCGGTGGAGATCGCGAAAACTTCGCGGTCCATCGTAGAGCCGGTTCCCGATTTGGAAGACGACATGGTTTCCGATGACCGCCTGCGATTGATTTTTACCTGCTGCCACCCGGCGTTGCCGATTGAAGCGCAAGTGGCCTTGACGCTGCGAACCGTCTGCGGCGTAACCACCGAAGAGATTTCCAGAGCGTTCCTGGTGCCCGTGGCCACCATGGCACAGCGGCTGGTGCGCGCGAAGTGCAAGATTCGCGATGCGGGCATTCCCTATCGCGTTCCACTGCAGGAAGACCTTCGCGACCGGCTGGACGCGGTGTTGCTGGTCATCTACCTGATTTTCAACGAAGGATATCTGGCAAGTAGCGGAGATGCGCTGATCCGGCGTGAAATGTGCGCCGAGGCCATCCGGCTGGGCCGCGTTTTGTGTGAGTTGCTGCCGCGGCAGGGAGAAGCGCGAGCGCTGCTGGGATTGATGCTGCTGCACGATTCGCGAAGCGATGCGCGGGTGAGCGCCCAAGGGGAACTGATCTTGCTTGAGGAGCAGGACCGGAAGTTGTGGCGGTGGGAGCAGATTAGGGAAGGAACCGCCTTGGTGGAATCCGCATTGCGGAGCGGGGCTGCGGGCGCGTATACCGTGCAGGCTTCCATTGCGGCGTTGCATGCGAATGCGAAGACGGCAAAGGAAACGGACTGGCGTCAGATTGCGGGCTTGTATGGCGTTTTGTTACGGATGGAAGCATCGCCCGTCATTGAAGTAAACCACGCGGTGGCGGTGGCCATGGGCGAAGGTTTCGAGACGGGGTTGGCGCTGTTGGACGAGCTGGAGGAGCGCGGCGAGTTGAAAGAATTTCACTTGCTGCCAGCGGCGCGGGGAGATTTGTTGCGCCGCTTGGGAAGAATAGGGGCGGCGGCGGAGGCTTATCGACGGGCGTTATCGCTGGCTACCAACGACATTGAGAGGAAGTTCTTGCGGCGCCGATTGGCGGAGGTCGAAGAAAGACCCGCCGCGGAGTCAGGAAAGCACTGAGAGAACAGGGCACGCAGAAGCGCATCTTGCCGTTGGATTCGAAAGTGGAAATGGATTAGATTGCGGTTGGCAGCTGCTAGCGTTCGTCCTCCTCCTAGCGGCGACAAGGACGCGAGATGTCTTCGGCCGTTCCCGCATCGTCTGGCGTCAAGTCCAGAACATTCCTGATCACCTGGCTGCTGGCGGTCGGGTCAGGGGTGTACCTGATCGAAAATCTGTGGGTCGACGCGTGGTTGAGGACCAAATTTGACCGCTTGCCTTCGCTGGTGCCCGAGGCTCTTACTCCTTGGTGGTTCGTCGTGTTTGGAGTTGGTGGCATCGTTTGCGTGGTGCTGATCGTGGGTCAGGTATTGGTGAGCCAGCACCGCCGAATCTCGTTGCCGGCGAAGGTGTCGACCGGGATTGCGGTGATTGCTGCCTGCGTTTTGTGGGGCGTGTGGTTCACGGCGACGAGCGGGGCGAGGTCGGCTGCCACGAGGACGCACCAACATGTCGTGACGCTGACCTGGAATGCGAGCACCTCGGCGGTGGCTGGGTACAACATCTATCGCAGCACCGTGAAGGGGCGTGACTACGTCAAGATCAATGCCACGCTAGTGAAGGATGGACTTGGCTACAAGGATGAAGAGGTCGACAGTGGGAAGACCTATTACTACGTGACGCGGTCAGTAGATGCGAAGGGGAAAGAGAGCAGCGATTCGGCGGAAGTGGTGGTTACCGTTCCTTAAGTTTTGCGGTGCACTCCGATCTCAGCGTAAGCTTTGTCTCGACATGGAGGGTGACACGCCGGGCTGAAGCCCGGCGCCTACCTAAGCGTTCGGCTTACTCGACGCGCAGGGCGTTCATCGGTTGGATGGACGCGGCGCGGTTGGCGGGGATGATGGCGGCGAAGAAGGAACAGATGGCGAGCGCGCCGGCGGCTAGCGTGAGCGCGAAGGGGTCCCAGGAGGCAACGCCGTAGAGTTGGGCGGAGATCAACCGGCCTGCGCCTACGGCTAACGGCAGGCCCAGAATCAGGCCAATCAACACGCGCTTAAATGCTCCGAGGAGCACAAGTTGCAACACTCGCCCGCGGTTCGCGCCCAGGACCATGCGAATGCCAATTTCATTGGTGCGCTGAGCCACCGAGTAGGCTGTGACGCCGTAGAGGCCGATCGCGGCGAGGACCAACGCGACGACGCCGAACAAACCGGCAAGGCTCGCAACGGCACGCTCTTGATCGAAGGAAAGATCGATTTGCTCTTGCATCGTTCGGATGCTGGTGATGGTCATGTTGGGATCGAAGTCTGCCAGAGCGCGGGTGACCAGAGGTTCGAGCGTGCCTGTCGGTGTTTTGGTGACCAGCAAGATTCCCTCGAGGTGGTGCGAGCGAATCTCCAGCTTCTTCATCTCCTCGTTGTCGTAGTTGACGTTCTGCATGAGCGGAACATAGAACATCGGCCGCGCCGGCTTCCCCAGTTGAAATCCCGCAAACTTGGCGTCCCCCACGATGCCGACGATTCGAAACGTTCCCGCCAGCTCCGGAACGTCCAGCCCGAAATGCTGATCGATGGGATCTTCGCCATTCTTGAAAAAGCGTTTGACGAAGGCCTGATTGACGACCGCGACCGGCGCGGTGGTTTCATTGTCAGCGGCCGAGAAGTAGCGGCCACGGATCACAGGAACGCCCAGATCCTGCAAGTAGTTTGCGCCGACGCGGTCCCACGACGCTCCTGATTCATTATCCATTTGTCCCGGAGGATGGCCCGCCACCATGATCAATTCGCCCCAATTGTCGGTGAGCGGGTTGTACATGGCGAGGTCCGCGCTCTGGATGCCGGGAAGATGGTTGAGGGTATCTTCGAGTTGGCGATAGCGCGCAATCATACTGGTTACCGGACGATCCGAGGATGGTTGGAGCACTGCCACCTCGACGCGGCCGGGAACCTGGAAGCCGAAATCCTGATGCTCGAGTTTGTTGAGGCTGCGACCGAGCATGGTGGCGCCGGCGACGAGGACGACCGAGAGAGTCGCCTGTACGACGAGCAGCGTTTTGCGGGCGAACGAGGAGCGGTCGGTGTTGCCGCGGCCAGTGCCACGAAGCGCGTCGGCGGGATCGGTGCGCGTGGCGAACCAGGCAGGCGCCGCGCCGAAAATAATGCCGGTGATCAGCGCGAGAACGAAGGCGAAGGCGAGGACCATCAGCGAAGGCGCAGCGCTGATGGGAAGAAAATGAGCACTGTGGAAGGCCAGGGCGAGCAGCAAGCGCGCCGCTCCGGCGGCAACCAGCAGACCAGCGATGCCGCCTGCGACCGCGAGCAGGATGCTTTCGGTCAGGGCTTGCCCAACAATTTGTCGGGGCGTCGCGCCGATAGCAAGTCGCACCGCGGTTTGGCCGCGGCGGGCAACCGCGCGAGCCAGCAGCAGGTTCGCAACGTTGGCGCAGGCGATGAATAACACGATGCCGCATACTGCCAGCAGAATTTGCAGGCTTCGCCCGTACTGTTCTTTCATAACCGCCACACCGGATCCCGCCGGAACGATATTGATGACCTGCTTGGGCAGCATGCGAATGACGTCCGGCATCCAGTTCGAGGGATAGCCCGAGTCGTATTGCATCCACTGGCGGAGGACGCCGGTGAGACGCGCAGCGATTCCCGCGGTGGTCGCTCCAGGACGCAAGCGGCCGATGGCTCGAAGCCAGGCAGAGATGGATTGACGGACCAGCGCAGTCTCGCCGTCAATGGCGGCTTCCTGCTGGAGAGGAATCCAGATGTCGGGAGGATCGCTGTCTAGCGTCTCGCCGAAGAATCCGGGCGGCGCGATGCCGACGATGGTGAAGGGATGCCCCTGCACCTCAAACGTCGAACCCAGCACTGTGGGATCGCTGGCGTAGGTGGTTTGCCAGGCACGATGACTGAGAACGGCTACGGGCGCCGACGAGGGAGTGTCGTCAGTGGGGGTGAATACACGGCCGGCGAACGCGCCCACGCCGAGCGTGGAGAAGTAGTTCCCGGTGGCATATTCGGAGCGCAAGGGCCGCGCGGCCGACTCGACGCCTTCGCGACGCACCGTGGCGCGCCAGCTGCCGGCTTGAAAGGCGGCGAGTTCTTCGAACTCGGGAGCTTGGGATTTCAGGCGCTCGAACAGCGGGTAGGAGTACATGCCCCAGGTGTCTTGCGGGCCGCCTTCCACGCAGCAGTCGTCGCCTTCACCAATGCGATAGAGGCGGGCCGGGTCGGAAACGGGCAAAGACCGCAGCATAACCGCATGGATCAACGTGAAAATGGCTGTCGTCCCGCCGATTCCTAAGGCCAGGGTGAGGATGGCCGCAGCCGTGAAAATAGGTGCCTGCCGGAATTGGCGTACGGCGTACCGAAGATTGGCCAGAACGTCGTGCATGGGGGCACCTCATAGAGCTTTACGAGACCCGCCCGATGCCAGTTCCCTAAAATGCCTTTGCGGGGCGCACGGGTGCGTCGCCCAAGCTGCGGTGCTGTTCAGTGCCTGGGCGCGAAGGTCGTTCCTAACCTCGGAGATGTAAAGACGACGCGAGTGGGTCAATGGTTAGGTTTCGCCCGGGTCGCGTCCCGGGTAGCACCGGCATCCTTGCCGGTTCCGTCCGCGACGATGTAAAATAACTCTTGAGTTATATTGATTATACTAACAATCAGGGAAAGCGCTCTTTCCTTTTCTGGCCCATGGTTTTGCAATTGCGTCACTGCGGGGACTTTCCGCTAAACAATTGCTAATCAACAAGATACAAACGGAACCTCACCTCCAAATGCGACCGCAGGCACGGACTTGCTTCATCGGATTCGACGCAATCCCCTCGCAGCATGGACGGACGCATCCATCCTGCAAAGAAAAACGCCGTGTACGGAGATGGTTCTTAGACGTCGTAGGAAAACGTCGTGTCTAAGGCCTGGGCTGCGCGTGTGCTAGCATGGAATCTCATGCTTTGACGTCTTATGCGGCAATCTCAACCTTCATGATGACTACGGCCATGAAAGCTTTGCGCAAGATGCAGCCTGCGCGAGGCCTTTCCTTTGAGAAAGCTACGGTGCCGGCCATCGGGCCGACGGATGTTTTGGTGCGCGTGCGCACAGCCTCGATTTGCGGCACCGACCTGCACATTTATGGCTGGGACCGGTGGTCGCAGGGGCGCATCAAGCCTCCGGTAACCCTCGGGCATGAATTTTGCGGCGTCGTGGAGCGGGTTGGGGACGAAGTTACCGCGGTGCGCGCCGGGGATTTTGTGAGCGCCGAGATGCACGTGAATTGCGGGCACTGCCGGCAGTGCCGCGTCGGCGAAGCCCACGTTTGTCAGAATCTGAAGATTATCGGGATCGATCAGGACGGCGCGTTCGCGGAGTTTGTGAAGATTCCCGCGTCGAACATTATTAAGCTCGATGCGAGCATTCCCGAACATTACGGAGCGATTCTGGATCCTCTGGGTAACGCCGTGCACACCGTCTTGGCCGGGCCAATTGCCGGAATGACCGTTTTGGTCACCGGATGCGGGCCGATCGGCTTGATGTCGATTGTGGTGGCGAAAGCCTGCGGAAGCTCGACCGTTTTTGCTACCGAGACCAACGAACAACGCCGAGCAATGGCGAAGAAGATGGGTGCGGACGTGGTCATCAATCCAGCCGCGGAGGACGCCGTCGCTAGGATCAAAGCCGAAACCGACGGTACCGGTGTGGATGTTCTGCTCGAAATGTCCGGGAATCCTACGGCGATTCAGCAGGGCTTTAAGGCTTTGCGCGCGGGCGGAAGAGCTTCGTTGCTGGGAATACCCACCGAATCCGTACCGTTGGATTTGGTGAACGACGTGATTTTCAAGGGCGCAACGGTGCAGGGCATTTACGGCCGCCGCATGTATGGGACTTGGGTGCAGATGACGGCTCTGCTGAAGGCCGGGCGATTGAATCTGGATCCTCTATTCGGAGAGCGAACTTCGCTGGAAAAGTTTGAGGGCGCCTTCGCGATGTTGCAGGGCGGCTTGGCGGGGAAGATTCTGCTCTATCCCGATGGAGTGCCTAAATAGAAAGCAAGTCGTCGCCAAGAGCTAGGAGCTAACGATGTCAGACACCGCAACGCAGACGACGAAACAGAATCCGATGCAATTTGTCACCGACGCGCTGGGGGAATTGAGGGCGAAAGGCGTGGCGCCGAGGTTGCGGGTGCTCGACGGCGAGCAGAAGCCGGTTGCCACGTTCGATGGCAAGGACGTGATCAACCTCGCTTCGAACAATTATTTGGGCCTGACGACGCATAAGGCCTTACGCAAGGCGGAGATCGAGGCGGTTCGAAAATATGGCGCCGGGGCCGGCGCCGTGCGCACCATTGCCGGGACGATGAAGCTGCACATGGAGCTGGAGGAGCAGATCGCGAAGTTCAAAAATGTCGAAGCGTGCGTCGTGTTTCAATCGGGATTCACGGCGAACGCGGGGACGGTGTCGGCGATCTTGGGTAAGGAAGACTTGATCGTTTCCGATGAACTAAATCATGCCTCGATCATCGATGGCGCGCGGCTGTCGAAGGCCACGATTAAAGTTTTCAAGCACAAGGATGTGGCGGATTGCGAGCGGATTCTGCAGGAGACCACGGACTGGAAGGGGCACAAGCTGATCATCACCGACGGCGTGTTTTCGATGGATGGCGACATCGCCCCGCTGCCAATGCTCTGCGATCTGGCGGAGAAGTACAACTGCATCATGATGGTCGACGACGCGCACGCCTCGGGGGTGCTGGGACGCGGAGGGCGCGGCACGATCGACCATTTCAACTGCCACGGGCGGGTGCAGATCCAGGTTGGAACGCTGAGCAAGGCAATCGGCGCCATGGGCGGGTACGTCTGCGGGTCACGGGACCTCATTGATTTTCTCTACCTGCGGGCCCGGCCGTTCTTGTTTTCGACCTCGCATCCGCCAGCCACGGCCGCCGCCTGCCAGGCAGCGTTTACCTTGCTAGATTCGCCCGAGGGCGAGCGGTTGGTGAAGAAGCTTTGGGCGAACACGAAATTCTTCAAGCGGGAGCTCAAGAAGCGCGGGTTCCAGTTCAAGGTGAGCGAGACGCCGATTATCCCCATCCACGTGGGTGATGCGGCCAAGGCGTTTGAGTTTTCGAAGCAGCTGTTCGAGGCGGGCGTGTTCGCGCCGGCGGTGGGGTTCCCCACGGTGGCCGAGGGTAAGGCGAGGCTGCGCGCGATTGTGAGCGCGACGCACAAGCGGGACGAACTTTTGCGCGCCGCGGATATCCTGGCGACGGTCGGAAAACCTCTCGGAGTCATCTAAGTAGCGCAGTCCAGCAGTGGGCCGGTCGAAATTGCGTATTTTTGCAGTACCGGGACGCCGTTTCGAACCATGTTGGCATTCGTAATCATTTCTTAAATCAAACAAAATAATGCTCTTATCTTTGGTTCGCTTCGTGCACACCCAGATCAATCAGTAGTGTGTCGATTTGTTGCTCCCAGCCAGGCGGTTTCCCCGAGAAGGGAGGACGCGTCATGATGAAATTTGCAGCACGTTTGCTTTTCGTGGGCGCGCTCTTGGTTTTGACGGCCAACGCGCAGACGCCCCCTGACATTCAGCGATCTTCTAAGACCGACTCCAGCCAAGCTCCCGCCCCTGTCATTGCTCCTCTGGGAGTGGGGACGGCATTCAACGCTTCCCTGGATGACACGCTCGATACCCGAAAGACCAAGGCCGGCGATCTGGTGACCGCCGAAACTGCCGAAGATGTTTCCTACCAGCAGTGCATAATCTTCCCGAAAGGGACCAAGATCGTAGGGCACGTGGTCCGGGTAACGTCCGGGGGACGCGGGCGCGCAGGTTCGGCGATCTTTATTCAGTTCGACAAGGCGACGATCAAGGACGGCCAAGAAGTAATCCTGAATGCAGGGATTCAGGCGTTGGCTGTGGGCGCGGTAGCGCCGATCCCGGGCACTGGTTCGAAGAGCGGTACTGTAGCTTCGCAGGCCGTTCCGGTCGTAGATGAAAGCGCCGGGACAGCGGCATCCAGCGATGCCTTGGTCGTGTCCACACTTTACCAGGAGCCGCGCAGCACGCTGCAGCCGCCGTTGACGGCATCTTCGGCAGCGGAAGGGGAATTTACCTCGAAGGGCCTGTTTTCTTTGGATAGCAAGGGCGCGTTTGGGCGGCCGGACCTGAAAGTGTACACGCCGACCTCGGAAGGTTCGCGTGGCACCGTCTTACTTTCTTCCAAAAAGAACATGCACCTGGATGCGGGCACGCACTTGCTGTTGGTGATTCAGCCGCCGCCCAGCGCGAACTCGGCAGCGCCGGGTTCTTCTTCGACCGATCTGGATCCCCAGTAATCACCCGCACATCGTTATGCTGCGAATTCCTTCCGGGGGGTTTGTTCACCATGAATTTGTTCACCATGATAGCGATACGTAGAACCGGGCTTGGCGCCGGTCTCGGTTTGCTCCTCGCAGGCGGGGTTGCGATATCCCCGGCGGCCGCTCAGGAGGCAGGTTCAGCGGCTAGCGGAAGGACGGAAGTCACGCTGGCGGGCGGCACACCCATACTGGTGGAACTGAACAACGGGGTGGACTCGAAAAAGGCCAAGGTCGGGGACGCGATCGTGGCCCATACGACGGCGGCTTTGAAATCGACCGACGACCGCACGATCCTGCCGAAGGGCGCAAAGATTGAAGGGCACATTACCCAAGCGGACGCGAAGTCCAAAGGCGGCACAGAATCCGCGTTGGGCATTCAGTTTGACAAGGCATTCATGAAAGACGGGGGAGAGATACCACTGAGTGTGGTCATTCAAGCAATCGGCGCGCCGGCGAATTTTTCAGGCGCCGGCGATGCAAGCTCGCTGCCGAGCCCGTCAAATACCGGCACAACGCAGACCTCGCCGATGGCTACGGCGCACATGCCGCCCCCGACCGCCCAGGAGGCAGGGGGTGCACCCGCGGATGCGGGCGCAGGTGCTGCGTCCTCGCCGCGACTGGATGGGAAAAGCCGCGGTGCGATCGGCTTGCGTGGGATAACGCTGAACGACGAGCCGGCAAATAACCGTCCGGCAACCGTAGTCGTGTCCAATGGAAAAACCGTACACCTGGATGGGGGCACGCAACTCCTGCTGGTGGTACAAGCGCAAACACCGCCTCAATAGCGAACGGGGTGGCGGACCACTTCACCTTCGGTGCTGATCCACATTTGACTCTCACTTGAATTTAGCGTCGTATCTATTCCCGAGCTGCATTCGTGCGGGTGTAAATCGCCAGCAAATCGAGGAACTATGTTTTCTGATGAAACCAGAGAAGCCAGCATTTCAGCAGTTCTTGTTGCCGCGCTGGCGATATTCCTCCTTGCAGAGCACGCCACTCCGGCCGCGGGTCTTCCTTCCACAACAGAGGCCGCTGAAATGCGCAGAGTTGCGAACCCGGCCCTGGATAGCGTTTGTCAGACGATTCTGGATGCCAGTAACAAACTCTATTCGACGCCGTTCCACATGCATATGACGCAAACCAGCCCCGGGATCGAGAACGGGAAACCCGTGAACAGCGAATTGATTTTTGTGGGCGGCCCTCGCCGATATGTTCTGTACGACGGCAAATGGACTGACAGCCCATTTTCGACGGAGGATCTGAAGGAACTGGAGGAACGCAACCTGAAGAATGCCAAGAACCAGTCCTGCCGATATCTGCGCGACGAGCCGGTGAATGGCGAAAGCGCAGCTCTGTACACCCAGCACAGCGAATCCGAAAATGGGAAGGACGACAGTCAAATCTGGATTTCCAAAAGCAAGGGACTGGTTTTGCGCATGGAAACCGATTTGGATACCGGCGGCGGCGCGAATGGCAAAAGTCATCTCTCGATTCGCTTTGAGTATGGCAACGTCCAGGCGCCGAAATTGTAAAACGATGGGTACGTTTCGCAATTGCGTGCCGGGATAGTCGCGCTCGCTTGAAGCGAGTCCCGACATCTACCGACTGTTCCGAGGCGGGTTACGCGCTTTGCTATACTCGGCGGGATGCCCTCCGCTCCGAAAAAACTGTTTCTGATTGATGCCATGGCGCACATCTACCGGGCGTTTTTTGCCCCCATGGTGCGCATGAATGCGCCTTCCGGCCTTCCTACGAAAGTTCCCTTCCTGTTCAACAATATTCTTCAGCGGCTGTTGAAGGACTATAAGCCGGACTACCTTGGCGTGGTGTTTGATACCAACAAGCCGACATTCCGCGACAAACTTTTCGAGAAATACAAAGAGCATCGGGCTCCGATGCCGGACGAACTGTCGCTGCAGGTCCCGTACGTGCGGCGTTTGTGCGAAGCGCTGCAGGTGCCGATTCTGGAATACGACGGATTTGAAGCCGACGATGTTTTGGGCGCGCTGGCGGAGCAGGGCGCGAAACAAAAGCTGGATGTACTGCTGGTCACGAACGACAAAGACATGATGCAGCTGGTCGGCGACGGCGTTCGCGTGCTGCGGCCGGGAACCGGCGGGATGAAGAACGACGTGATCGTCGATGCTCCGAAAGTGAAGGAAATTCTGGGAGTGACGCCGGAGCAGGTCGTGGACTACATGGCGCTGTTCGGCGACAGCATCGACAACATCCCCGGAGCCAAAGGAATCGGCGAAAAAGGAGCGGCGGAGTTGATTCAAAAATACGGCAACGTGGAGAGCGCCCTGGACCATGCTGCAGAGGTGCCCAACAAAAGATATCGCGAGGCTTTGCAACAGCAACGGGAGCAGGTGCTGCTGTCGAAGCAGTTGGCGAAGATCGCGACGGATGTGCCGGTGACTTTGAATCTCGACAGTTTGAAGCGCCGTGAGCCGGACATGGCGTTGCTGACGGCGTTGTACCGGGAACTGGGATTCAATTCGCTGCTGAAAGATTTGGGCGCGCAGGCGGTAGCGACGGCTGCGGCGAACGAGCAAGCGGCGATCAAGACCGATTACGTGCAGTTCGCGACCGTAGAGGAGTTTCACGGCTATCTGGCGAAGCTGCCGACGGGGGCGCCGCTGGCAGTTTGGTTTAATTTGGAGACCGGGGAGCGCGAAGCGGAAGGGTTCGGAACGCGTGTGGCGTCGATCGAAGTGTCGTCGAAGACCGGGGAAGGCCGGTCGGTGTGGATGGATGAAAAGGGCGAGGCGCTGAAGGCGCTGGTACCGCTGCTTGCGGACGCGAAGCGGCCGAAGATCGTGCACGATCCCAAGCTTTTTCAAATTCTGGGAGGTCGCGCGGCGAATATCGTCCACGCCACGCAGATTTATTCCTATTTGTTGCGCCCGACCACCGGCAATCACAATTTCGCGGACGTAGTGATGCGGCAGTTCAACGTGATGCTCGGAGGCGGGCCGGGCGAGCGCGCGGACTACCTGCACCGGCTGGCGCCCGTGCTGCGCCAGAGTGTGGAGGCCCTGCAACTCGAGCGCGCGTACGAACAGATCGATCTGCCGGTCGCGGCGGTGCTCGCCGAGGTGGAGCGCAACGGCATCCGCGTAGATCCAAAAGCGCTCGATGCCATGTCCTTGACGATGGAGAAAGAAGTCCGGCGGCTGGAGAAAGAGATTTGGGAGCTTGCCGGTGTGGAATTCAACGTCAATTCACCGACGCAACTCGCCGAGATTTTATTCGACAAGCTGAATTTGCAGGGGCCGTTCAAGCGCGGTCGCGGCCGCGTGCGCTCCACGGCGGCGGACGTGCTGGAAGACCTCGCGGAGCAGCACGCGATTCCGGCAAAAGTGATCGAGTACCGCGAGGTGGCAAAACTCAAATCGACCTACGTGGATACCCTGCCGAAGTTGATTCATCGCGAAACCGGCCGGTTGCACACCAGTTTTTCGCTGACCGGCACCGCGACCGGGCGTCTGAGTTCTTCCGATCCCAATTTGCAGAATATTCCGATCCGCACCGAACTCGGGCGGCAGATTCGCGCCGCGTTTGTGGCGGAACCGGGGAAAATCCTGCTGGCGGCGGACTATTCGCAGATCGAATTGCGGGTGATGGCGCATTTTTCGAACGACCCCGTTTTGCTGGAAGCGTTTCGCAACGCGGAAGACATTCACGCGCGCACCGCACAAGAAGTCTTCAACGTCGGCCCGCTGGGACAAACTGCGGAACATCGGCGGGCGGCGAAGGTCATCAATTTCGGAATCATTTATGGGTTGTCGCCGTTCGGCTTGGCGCAGAACTTGGGCATCCCGCAAAAAGAAGCAGCGCAATTCATCCAGGCGTATTTTGCAAGGTATCGCGGGGTGAAACAGTATCTGGACAACTCTCTGGCGGAGACCCGCAAGACCGAAATGGCCAAAACTTTGTTCGGACGCATCCGGCCGATTCCAGAGATCAATTCGCCGCAGGTGCAGCTTCGGAATTTCGCAGAGCGGACGGCGCTGAATTCGCCGCTACAAGGCACGGCGGCCGATTTGATCAAGTTGGCGATGATCGCGATCGACACGCGGCTGGTGGAAGAGAAATTGGAAGCGAAGATGATCTTGCAGGTGCACGACGAGCTGCTGTTTGAGGCGCCCGAGAAGGAGCAGGAGGCGCTTATGGCGTTGGTGCGGCACGAGATGGAGAATGTGTACCAGCTGGCGGTTCCACTGGTCGTTGAGATCGGGGTGGGGTCGAATTGGCGGGATTTGGAGTAGGCGTCCGCGCGGTCGGGTGACGCTCATTGGGGATGGGTCTGGGCCTTGGGGGCCCAGTGGTGCTGCGCCCACAAGGGACATGCGCGGGCTTGTTTAGCCAAACGAGCATTCCCGCTTAGGTAACATCGCATGCCGCCCGGGGGAGTCGCCAGAATCGGTCTGCTAGAGTATAAATACCCACCTGCGTTTGGGACTTTTCATGAAACGTGCTTGCTCACTGCTGTCCTTGGCAGTTGTATTGATCCTTGCCGGATGCAAGAACGGCACGGCGGGGCGCGTCATTTCCGTCAGTGTTTCGCCTAGCGGCGTGAACGTGGTTGTGGGGACCATGCAGCAGATGACCGCGACGGTGACGGAATCGTTCAACACGGCGGTTACCTGGAGCGTCGTGGGCGGCAGCGCGAATGGCACGATTTCGAGTAGTGGTCTCTACACTGCGCCGGCCACGGTGCCGACCCCCGCGCAAGTCACGATCATAGCCACGTCCCAGAGAGATCCGACAAAGTCTGGACTGGCCACCGTGACGATTACCACGACAGCCGGGCCCACGAACATTACCGTGGCGGTCAGCCCCTTGGTGGCCAGTGTGGCCAACTATGGGACCCAGCAATTCACGGCGACGGTCGCGGGCACCGCAAATACGGGAGTGACCTGGCAAGTAAACGGAACAGCCGGCGGGAGCCAGACGTTGGGATTTATCTCGGCGAGCGGGTCTTATGTGGCGCCGGGAAATGTGCCGACGGCTTCGGACGGCAAAGGCGGGAGCGTAACCACGACGCTGTCGGTAACCGCCGTCTCGCAGGCGGATCTTACGGCGTCGGGGTTATCGACGGTGACGATTGTGCCTGGAAATCAGAGCCCGCAGACCGGCCCGATTGAGTTGGGCACGTCGGGAGGAAATGGCAACGACTCGATCTCGAATCCCACCGATCACACCATTACGTGCTGTGGCGGAACGCTGGGATCGCTGGTGACGCGCGGAGGGACGCAATACATTTTGAGCAACAACCATGTGCTGGCACGGGCTGATTCCGCCGCGGTTGGCGACCCGATCGTGCAGCCCGGGTTGATCGATGCCGGGCTGACGGCTAACTCCAAATGCGATAAAACGCAGGCGACGACGGTGGCGAATCTCACGGAGTTTGTGAATTTGCAGGCGGAGGACCAGAACGCATCGTCATCGAACATCGATGCGGCGATCGCGCAGGTTGTCACGGGACTTGTCGACCCTTCAGGCAACATCCTTTATCTTGGCGGCGTGACGGACTCGAATGGCGTGCCGGTGCCGGGAGCTCCGAACGCGGGCTCAGGCGTGGCGGCTACGCTGGGCATGCCTGTGGCCAAGAGCGGCAGGTCGACGGGACTGACTTGCTCAACGGTGCTGGCGGTCAACACGGACACCAGCGTGCAATACAATACGATGTGCGACGGAAGCGGAACCAGCTTCACGGTGGACTACGATAACCAGGTAGATGTCGCGGGCGGGGGTTTTGCGGCGGAGGGCGATTCTGGTTCGCTGATCGTCACGCAGAACAGCGCCGATCCGGTGGCGTTGCTCTATGGAGGCTCGGATACCGACACGGTGGCAAATCCCGTGGCGCCGGTGCTGAGTTTTTTCGGGAGCGGCGGGAATCAGGTGACGTTTGTGGGCGGAACGGGACATGCGGTGATTGGTTGCACCTTGCCAACTGGGCCGCAGTCGGCAGCGCGAACGCTGCAGCCGGCATCGCTGGCTGCGGAGACGATGCAGAAGGCGCTGGACAGGCGAGACGCGCAGGCTCCCGCATTGCTGGCCTATCCGGAGGTACAGGCTGTGGGCGTCGGCGCGAGCTTCGATAATCCCGCAGAGCCCGCAATCGTGTTTTTCGTGACGCGCGGGCAGCTCGGCACGAACCTACCGGCCCAGGTGGATGGCATTCGCACGGTTATCGTGGAAGGCGATTTGTTCGCGCGCCGGGGAGCGATTTCCGCGGCGGATACCGCGATCAATGAACAGGCCTCCGCGCCGCGACAATTGGTGTATTCGCTGACGGTCGCGGAACTCGAGCGCGCGAAGGTGGTCCACGCGGCGCATGCGAAGGCTTTGATGCAGCAGCCCGGAGTGCAAGGCGTGGGAATTACCTCGAGTGTCGATTCGCCGGGTGAAGCTGCGCTGATGATCTTTGTGGTTCGCGGCGTAGCGCATGCCCCGATTCCGCCGCTGATCGATGGATTGCGAACGCGCGTGCGAGAATCGAGCCGATTCCGCGCGGGTTACCGAGGAGTTGAGCCGCAACGCGCGTGCAGGATGCCTGTGAAGCGGGCCGCGCGCTAGGATTTGCCTGTCAACGGGCGTTGACGACTGCGCCACATCTCCTTCGACCGACTATCTTTACATCCCTTTCCGGGCGTAAAATCCGCTCACGATTCAAGCGCAGTGGTTTCTACCGTCGTTTAGCGGATCAGGAGGCAGATATGAGGCGCTCTCTCCCCGTTGCGGGTGCGTTTCTGCTGGTGTGTTTCGGTGTCACTGCCGCGTCGCGAAACGCGGCGCAGGATAGCCCATCCCAGACGCCGGCCGACGATTACAAGATCGCACCGGAAGACATCGCGCGAAAGAATCCGTTGAAGTCCTCACCGGAAGGGCTAGCGGAAGCGCGCCGCGTCTTCAAATACGACTGCGCCATGTGCCACGGGGCGGGGGGTGACGGCAAAGGCGACGTCGTCGAGTCCATGAAGTTGACCATGCATGACTGGCACGATCCGGCAGCCCTTGAGGGCAAAACCGACGGCGAGATCTTTTACATCATTACCAAAGGCAAAGGAAAAATGATGGGTGAAGGGGACCGCCAGCCGGAGAGACTGCGGTGGAACCTGGTGAATCTGGTGCGCTCGATGGCAGGAAAAGGAGCGCAAGCGAAATCTCCGACCCCGCCCTCCGCGAGTTCTCGTTGATCAGGGGTGGACTCGCGCCACGGGGCCTGTGCTAGGCTTTCCTGTCCAGTTATTTGGAAAGGGAGGCGCGCATGGCGCACTCATCGCAGTTTCTGAAGCTTGTCCAGGATGCCAAGAAGAAGGTGAAAGAGACGAACGTGGCGGATGTAAAACGCCGCGGCGACGCGGGGGAGAAATTCCTGCTGATCGACGTTCGCGAAGACAACGAGTGGACGAAGGGCCATCTGCCCGGTGCCGTTCACCTCGGTAAGGGCATTATCGAGCGGGATATCGAGCAGCGCGTTCCGGACACGAGCGCAAAGTTGATTCTGTATTGCGGCGGCGGGTTTCGCTCGGCGCTGGCCGCCGAGAACCTGCAAAAGATGGGCTACACCAACGTGGAATCGATGGATGGCGGCTGGAAGGGCTGGCTGGACGCGGGGCTGCCGACGGCGAAGGACTGAAGCAAGACGTGCGCCAGGGCTGGCGAGGAAAACCCTCTGGGGCGGAAGGATTCGAAAATGAACCCCCACGCTCAAACACTCTCTGAAACCGCTAAATTCCAGCGTTCCCTACAACCCAGTTAGGACGCCCCACCGGTTAGGAGCGGGAGGCTAGCTAACTCGCCTATCCTATTTCTCCTTTTTGGAGTCTTGCCCCTTCTTCATAAAGTAGTCCATTGTCGGTTGCAGTTGCTCCGGATCGCGAACACATTTCAAGAATATCTCAAGCATGTTGAACTCCCGAATGCCTCCTATATACCGAAAGTCTGCGGGCAGTGGTGGTCCTCCCGCTTGGCCGGCTGCAGGAATGATCTCGGGGAGTTGGACCGCGTACATGCTGCCACCAGCGAGCGCTCGATGCTCATACTTCATGAGCCAAACGCAGTTTCCAGAATCAAACATGTAGTTGGCGGAGACGACGGCCCATTGACCGCCATCTTCCGGTGAAGGACTTTGACAATTCCAAAGCAGCGCCTGGGGAACGTAGGTTGCAGGATCTGTAAAGCCGTACTCATCGAGCAGCACCTGCTTCAGATCCCTCTGGTGCACGAAACTTTCAACTTCGGGGAGAGCGTGATTCCAGTCGAGATTGGAGTCGTTGACGAGGGCGTACCCCGGCCGTCCCATGCTTAGAACGTTCACGTAGGGAATATAATTCGGATAGGCGCGTATGGCCGTAACGATGGAAGTCAACACAAGCCCGATTGTCAGCCAGTTTCCGAAACGTGCTGCTTGCGGGTTTGAACTACTCAGTAAGTTCAGCATCTGCGGGAGGGGCGCGAGCAGCAAGACGAGGAGGGCCAGCGCGACCGAGAAATGCCGGATGCTGATGTCCAAACGGTTCAGCATGCAGGCGGTGACAAAGATCACCAACGATACCCAGATGCTACGCCATTGCAGTTCCATGCCGGCGCGTATCGGAGATTGCGCGGGTGAACGGCGTTTCACGAGGAAGGCCGCTGAGACGGCGACAAGAAGCAGCAGAAGGAATGTCAACTGCGATTTCAAAAACAAGAGTACGGGGAAATAAAACCACACGCCGTGCGGGTAAGCATGGCCGAGAATGAAAGTGGGCCGGCTCGAAGCACTGAAGGCAAACAGGACCAATCCGCGCAGGTAGATCCAAACGGGCATCAGCACTCGCCGCAGGACCGGTGAGGCCGGAAAATGCGGGATGATCCCGAATGAATCTGTTGGTTCATTCCAGGAGAGGACCAAGTATACGATGTAAACGAACAGTGCAGACCACAGAGTTCCTATGGCAATGTTGCGCCACGCTCGCCGGCGCCAGCGGCGGAGCTCAGCCTTCTCAACTGGTTGCTCCGGTAGCGGCCTGAATCGCAAGCTCAGTGCAACCGCGGCGAACACAAAGAACAACAGTCCCGACGAAAACTTCGAGAGCAGAGCGCCAGCCAGCACCAGGCCAAACTTCACAATCGTTCTCGGCGAGGGAGAACGCCACATATTCGGGAGTTGCCAAACGGTTAGCACCCAAAACAATGTAACTGCGATGTCGGTGATCACCAGCGGCCCAAAGGAAAGAAACGCCGGCATGGTCACGAAGGCAGAGAGACAGATCAAGCCGCCCCAGGAAGTGCCCAGCCGAGCGCCGCAAATATAGAGAACGAGACCCAAAAACAAGGTCATCAATAACATGGACGCCCGCGCCCAAGCCAGCGTGGAGTAAGGGTCATTCCACCGGATGAGGAACCAGTGCCCGAATACCCACTCACCCAAATATGCGTTGAACATTTTGTTGCTGAACGTCCACGAGACATGGGAATAGTCGGCATGCGCTCCACGCAGAACCAGCGGCAAGGCTGCGACCACTTTCGCCAACGGAGGATGCTCCTCGTTCATCCGCATATCCAACTTCTGGAGATAGCTCACCCCCGCGGCAATGTGGGCGATCTCATCAAAGGTCACGGATTCGCGCCTCGCAGCCCCGCCCGCTAGCAGCGCCATCAGCGCAAGAAGCAGGACTGCGGCAAAAGTGATGAACAAACGTTCAGGTATTTTCAATCGCAGGACCCATGCGATGCGACGGTGAGCTCCCGACCCTTGTCCTCTTACGGACGCCCAGATCGACCCTCACTGTGCAGGTGGCTACCCGAAGTCTATCTTGTGGAGACGCCCGCAAAGGGAAAAGTTTTCATTGCTCGCATGATTGGACATGTGCCGTACCGGCACTAGGGCGCCGGGACTGCCTGGGAGCGTTCCTTGACGGAACGGAGCGGGCCTTGCTCGGCCGCAAAGCTGGTACAGTTCACACTGCGGCGAAGGTTGTTTGGGAGAGAAACATGCGCGCATTCGCAGTCCGGAGCTTCGGCGAAGTTCCCGCGATCCACAATCTACCCGTTCCCGCGGCGGATGGTGCGCTGCTGATCCGCGTGACGTATGCGGGAGTTAATCCTATCGACTACAAAGTCGTCGATAGGCTGACGGCCAGCTCCGCATACCCTTTTGTTTTGGGCGCAGATTTTGCAGGGGTCGTCGAACGCGCTCCGGCGGGAGAACGCAATTTCCACACCGGCGACCGTATTTTCGGTATGGCGCGCACGCACGGCGCGTATGCCGAGTACACCGCAGTCGCACCGGGAGTGAGGACAGAACCGCTGGCGCGTATTCCCGATGGCGTCAAGGACGAACAGGCGGCGGCCCTGCCAATCCCGGCGGTCACTGCGCTCGGGTCGCTCGAACAGCTGGGCGTCGCTGCCGGCCAGCTTCTGGTTGTAATGGGAGCGACCGGCGGGGTCGGTGGCTACGCGGTGCAGATGGCGCGCTCCCGTGGCGCACACGTGATCGCGACGGTCCGCGGCGATGCCAACGAAGCTCGCCGCCTAGGCGCTGAAGAAGTCTACGACACCAACGCTGTGGACGTAATCGACGCAGTGCACAAGTCTCATCCGGGCGGCGTCGATGCGATCCTTGATCTCGTGAACGGTTCCGGCGCGATCAACCGCGACGCCGACATTCTCAAATCGGAAGGTCGCTTGGTATCGACGATCTTCGCGGCAGACGAAAAGTGGTTCGCGGAGCGCCGGATCACGGCGCACAACATCGCCGGGAATGCCAATCCGTGGTCCACACCGCAAGGGATGAACCAGCTTGCGCGCATGCTCGCCGACGGCACGATTACCGCGCGCATCCAGTCCACCGTCGAGTTGGACGGCGCGGGTCAGATACTTGAAAAGCTTCGCAAAGGCGGCCTTCGCGGCAAAGCCGTCATCCGCTTGTAAGACGGTTTCAGATCTTGGCTCTCGCCCGAACAGGTACGGCATTGGGACGCATAACCGGAACTTAGCCTGCCACGGCAAGGACCAGCGGTTGGTAGAAACCAGTCTCGGCAGTCAGCATCCTGCCCCCGGCGACTCATGATTTCTCCCTCCGTAAAGAGATACTGCGTCGGAGGGAAAACATTGAAATTTAAGGGTATTAGAATCAGTGTTAAATCAGCCGACGCCAATTTCACAGCAATTCTAAGGAGGAAATTTGGCTGGGGCGGAAGGATTCGAACCTTCACCGTCCTCATTAACAGTGAGGTGTCCTACCGATTGGACCACGCCCCAGCTGGTGCGCGTACCACTCCGGCGCCCAGAGCAAAAAATCACCCTGACCGCGCGAAGCGGATAGATTCCGCCACGAGCGATGCGGCGGAGGGTGCCCCTAAGATAGCACGAGCCAAGTGTCCGACAAATCCCGAGGGTCCAAAAAAAATGCGTCCGAAGGTCCGAGAATTGCATCCCAGCCCGAAGAGGTAGAGAACCGGACCGAAACGGTGGGATTTGCGTGTATCGGTTGGATTTGGAATCGAATTTGGCAAGAGCGCCTGTCGAAATGCTCGGGAGATTCATAAATTTCGAATAAACCAACTGGCTTGACCTTACAAGAAAGGAACGAAAAGAAGGTTGAGCAGTTGCATTCCAGAAAGTTTTGTTGGAAACTCGTCGCGTCAAATTTGGACTCCGGGCTTGCACATCCCGGATAGGTTTTGGTGGACACCTAGGTTGTCGTTCCTTCGCGGAGCGCTCACCTCCAACGTGCAAACATAAACATGGCGCAGATTTTTCACCGCAGCACGAATTTCATCTCCCGTTTCAGTGTCTTTGCGTCGCTTTTTCTGGCGGGTTTGGCGCTGACGGGTGTCTTTGTGGCTGCGCGCGCGCCGTATTTGACGAACCAGAATGTCGTGCGTGATCAGCCGATTCAGTTCAGCCACAAGCATCACGCGGGTGACGACGGGATCGATTGCCGGTACTGTCACACTGGGGTGGAGAGTTCGGCGACCGCTGGCATTCCTCCCACAAAGACGTGCATGAACTGCCACTCGGTATTATTCAACACTGCGGGTTACCTTGAACCGGTACGGGAGAGCTACCGCACCGACCAGTCGATTCAATGGGTCCGGGTACACCGCCTGGCCGATTACGTTTATTTCAATCACAGCATTCACGTGGCCAAGGGAGTGGGATGTTCCACCTGTCACGGACAGGTCAACCAGATGCCGCTGATGTTTCAGGCGTCGCGGTTGCAGATGTCTTGGTGCCTGGACTGCCATCGCAATCCGGAGAATGCGCTACGGCCGCACGATCAGGTTTTCAACATGGATTGGAAGGCCCCTGCCGATCAAGCCGAAATTGGGAAGAAGCTGGCAGTAGACTACAAGATTCGGACGACGGACGAGTTGACCAGCTGCTCGACCTGTCATCGTTAGAGAAAGACGGTTAGAGAAAGACGGTTAGAGAAAGACGGTTAGAGAAAGACGGTTAGAGAAAGACGGTTAGAGAAAGACGGTTAGAGACAAACGGCCAGCGGTGAACGGTTAGTGACCAACGCTTGATGACGGACGGTATGCGCGAAGACGAACATAGCTATTTTGCGATGCACCCGAGCGGTGGAGACTCTCACGCGTCCCACGAAGAGGGCGCCCCCGACGAACTGACGGCGAGCGACCAGCCACTGGATTTGGCGGCGGTTCGGGCGCGGCTGCAATCAAAGAGCGGCAAACAGTATTGGCGAACGCTGGATGAACTGGCGGATGATCCTCATTTTGAGGAGTTGCTGCACCGGGAATTTCCACGGCAGGCGTCGGAGTGGGACGACGCGGTCGATCGCCGGGATTTCCTGAAGTTGATGGCCGCTTCGCTGGCATTCGCCGGACTCGCAGGTTGCAAATCGAACGAGCAAGCGAACATCGTGCCGTATGTGAAGCAGCCCGACGGCATGGTATTGGGCAAGCCGCTGTTTTTTGCGACGGTGATGCCGTTCGTGGGCGACGCTATCGGATTGCTGGTCGAAAGCCACGAAGGTCGGCCCACCAAGATTGAAGGCAATCCGGATCATCCTTCCAGTCAGGGCGCGAGCGATGCGCTCGTTCAGGCTTCGGTGCTGAACCTTTACGACCCGGACCGCGCGCAAACCGTCACGTACGCGGGCGAGCTTCGCACCTGGTCGGCCTTTTTGGACGCCGCACAGGCCGACTCCGCTGCGCTCAAAAGCGCCAACGGCGATGGCTTTCGCATCCTGACCGGGACGATCACTTCGCCGGTCCTAGGCGAGCAGTTGCAAGCGCTGCTGAAACAATATCCGCAGGTGAAGTGGCATCAGTGGGAATCCGCGGTCAGCGACGGCGCGCGCGAAGGCGGAAAACTCGCATTTGGACGCTACGTCAACACGGTATATCGGCCTGAACGCGCCGAAGTGATTCTGTCGCTCGATTCCGATTTTCTGGCCAGCGGGCCGGGGCACATTCGCTACATGAAGCAGTTTTACAAGCGCCGCAAGCTGGAACAGGATCCCCAGGTAGAGCAGTTGAGCAGCGAGATGAACCGCTTGTACGTCGTCGAGCCGACGCCGTCGGTGACGGGTGCTACAGCGGACCATCGCTTGCCGCTTCGGCCGTCGGAAATCGAGCAGTTTGCGCGGGCGCTAGCGGCGAAGCTCGGTCTCGGCGGTAGCGGTACGCTTTCGACAGCCGCCGAAAAATGGCTGGACGGCGTCTCGAAGGACCTCCAGGGCCATCGCGGCAGCTCGCTGGTCATCGCCGGGGAGCAGCAATCCGCGGAAGTTCATGCTTTGGTCCACGCGATCAACGCGGCGCTCAGCAATCCGGGGAACACGCTGTACTATACCGAACCGGTCGAAGCCAATCCCGTCAACCAGCTGGAATCGTTGCGCGAGCTTTGCGCGGACATGGACGCCGGCAAAGTCGATACGCTGCTGATTTTGAGCGGCAACCCGGTCTACGACACGCCGCACGATTTTGATTTCGCGTCGAAGCTGCGCAAGGTTCGCAACACCGTGCAGTTGAGCCCGTACTTCGACGAAACGGCGCAGCATTGCCGGTGGCACATCGCGGAATCGCATTATCTCGAGGCATGGGGTGACGCCCGCGCGTTCGACGGCACCATCAGCGTGATTCAGCCGCTGATTGCCCCGCTGTATTACACACGCTCCGCGCACGATGTACTGGCCGCATTCAGCGACAAGCCGGGCGTCAACGCGTATGACGCAGTCCGCGACCGCCTGAAAGCCGCGAACGGTAACGGCGACTTCGAGAAGTTCTGGCGCAAGACGTTGAACGACGGGGTGGTGGCCAATACGGCGTACCCGCCGATCAGCGTGAGCGCGAAATTCAATCCGGGCAACCTACCGACGGCGAAACCAGCGCAGCCTGATGAACTCGAATTTATTTTCCGTCCGGATCCCTGCGTCTACGATGGCCGTTTCGCCAACAATGGCTGGTTGCAGGAACTGCCCAAGCCGGTCACCAAATTGACCTGGGACAACGCCGCCATGGTCAGCCCGAATACCGCGGAAAAACTTTCTCTGACGCATCGCGTCGCGGCGCGCGGCGGCGAACACGGCCAAGTTCTTTCGAATGTGATCGACATTGCGCTTTCCGACAGCAAAGTGACCGCGGCGGCGTGGATTCTACCCGGCCAGGCGGATGGCGTGATCGTTCTTCCGCTGGGCTACGGTCGTACCTTTGCCGGCTACACCGGCACGAACAAAGGTTTTAACGCCAACGCGGTGCGCGCTTCCCATGCGCTGTGGACGGCGTCAGGCGGCAAGATCAGCAAGACCGGCGCCGAGTATCCGATGGCCTGCACGCAATACCATTTCAACATGGAAGGCCGCAAGATTCTCAGCTCGGGCACGCTCGAGGAATACAAAAAGAATCCCGCATTCGCCCACGAAGGTGATGAAACGCCTCCCAAGAGCGACTCGCTCTACAAAGAATTCGCCTACCCGGGTTATGCCTGGGGCATGGCCATCGACCTGAACAACTGCAACGGCTGCAACGCCTGCGTGGTCGCTTGCGTGTCGGAAAACAATATCCCGGTGGTCGGTAAAGACCAGGTGATGCGCGGCCGTGAAATGCACTGGATCCGCATCGACCGCTACTACAAGGCCGAGACCAGCACCAACGATCCGTCCACTGACGAGAATGACGCTCTCGCGAATCCTCCGACCTTTTTCCAGCCGGTTCCGTGCCAGCAGTGCGAGAACGCCCCGTGCGAGCAGGTTTGTCCGGTCGGCGCGACGTTGCACAGCGCCGAGGGCCTGAACGACATGGTCTACAACCGCTGCGTTGGCACGCGGTATTGTTCGAATAACTGCCCCTACAAAGTGCGGCGATTCAACTTTCTGCGCTTCCAGGATTGGGAAACACCTTCGTTGAAGCTTCTGCGCAATCCGGAAGTCACGGTGCGTAGCCGCGGCGTGATGGAAAAGTGCACCTATTGCGTGCAGCGCATCAACAACGGGCGCATCAATGCCGAGAAAGAAAACCGCCCGATACGCGACGGCGAAATCGTGACCGCCTGCGAAGCCGCGTGCCCATCCGACGCGATCGTATTCGGCAACGCCAACGACCCCAACAGCAGGGTTGCGAAATTGAAGGCGCAACAGCGCAATTACAATATTCTCGGCGAACTGAACTCGCGGCCTCGAACCACTTACCTGGCGGCGGTTCGTAATCCGAACCCGGAGATGGAGAAGGCATGAGCGTCGGCCAGCCGCCCCTCAACTCGCCTGAAATCCGCCGGCTCTCGCCGGTGCTCGAACCGGGCCATACCTACGCGACAGTCACCGATAAAATCGCCGCAATCGTACTGACCAGGCCCGTCTCGCTCGGATGGCTCGCAGGGTTCGGGCTGTGCTTCACGTTCGTGATGATCCTGAACGTGGCGGTGGCCTGGCTGATCATCAAGGGCGTCGGAATCTGGGGCATCAACATTCCCATCGGCTGGGGATTTGCGATCGTCAATTTCGTCTGGTGGATTGGTATCGGCCATGCGGGAACGTTGATCTCGGCGATTTTGTTTCTCTTGAATCAGAAGTGGCGCACCTCGATCAACCGGTTTGCGGAAGCGATGACCTTGTTCGCGGTTGCCTGCGCCGGCTTGTTCCCGCTGATTCACACCGGCCGTCCGTGGATGGCCTACTACATGTTCCCGTATCCCAGCACGATGGGAATCTGGCCGCAATTTCGCAGCCCGCTGATCTGGGATGTCTTCGCGGTTTCGACGTACGGCACGGTTTCGTTGTTGTTCTGGTTCGTCGGGCTAATCCCCGACCTCGCTACGCTCCGCGACCGTGCCATCGGCAAACCCAAGCAGATCATTTACGGCATGCTGGCCATGGGCTGGAGGGGCTCGGCGCGTCACTGGCACCGCTACCAATCGGCGTACTTGCTGCTCGCGGGCCTGGCAACGCCGCTGGTGCTCTCCGTGCACACCGTTGTGAGCTTCGACTTTTCGGTGGCCATCGTTCCCGGATGGCACACCACGATTTTCCCGCCATACTTCGTGGCCGGTGCCATTTATTCCGGGTTTGCGATGGTGCTGACCATCGCCATTCCCTTGCGCAAGGCTTACGACCTGCAAGATTTCATCACCATGCGCCACCTCGAGAACATGGCCAAGGTGATGCTGGCCACCGGCCTGATCGTAGCCTACGGATACTTCTTCGAATTCTTTTTATCGCTGTACAGTGGCAACAAGTTCGACGTGTTTCTGGTTCAACAGCGCCTCCACGGTCCCTACAATCATTTCTATTTCGCGCTGATCCTGTGCAACATCCTCACGCCGCAACTGCTGTGGATCGAGAAGGTCCGCACCAACGTCGCCATGCTTTTCGTAATGTCGCTGGTCATCAATCTCGGCATGTGGCTGGAGCGTTTCGTCATCGTGGTGATCAGTCTGACGCGTGACTTCATGCCCTCCGCGTGGGGCCGCTATTCCGCTACGATTTGGGATTACGCCACGCTTGCCGGAACCCTGGGCCTATTCACCATGCTGCTTTTCCTGTTCGTCCGCGTGCTGCCGGCCATCTCCATCGCCGAAATGCGCGAGCTCGTCGCGGAAACGTCCGAGGAACAGAAATGATTCACGAACACCGCTCACACATGTACGGGGTACTGGGTGAGTTCGATACCGAGCACGAACTGATCCACGCCTCGGCCGCCGCCCGAGAAGCGGGCTACCGGCAATTCGAAGCGTATGCGCCATTTCCCATCGAGGGTTTGTCGGAAGCGATGGGTCTGAAGCGCAACAAGGTCCCCCTGATCACTTTGATCGGCGGATTGTGCGGCGGCTTGGGCGGCTTTTTCTTTCAATACTGGTGCAACGTCTATTCCTATCCGATCAACATTGCGGGGCGCCCGCTCAACAGCTGGCCGGCGTTCATTCCCGTCACGTTCGAACTCACCGTACTGGGCGCGTCGCTTTCCGCGGTGTTTGGCATGCTGGCGTTAAACGGCTTGCCGCAGCCGCATCACCCGCTGTTCAACGTCGAGCGCTTCACCAAGCACGCCACTGCCGACAAGTTCTTCCTGTGCATCGAGGCCAGCGACAAAAAGTTCGACCTGGCGGAAGCAGCGCGATTTTTGCAGAGTGTGCACGCACATCACGTGAGCGAGGTGCACGATGACTGACACCGTGCGCTTCGCCTCTGGTTCGCGATTGCTGGCGGCCCTGTGCGGCGTCGCTTGCGTTTTGCTGTTGGGGGGCTGCAGCCTCAAACAGGACATGGCGCTCCAGCCCTACAATCGCCCGCTTACCCCGTCGGACTTTTTTACTGACGGACGCTCGGAACGCCCGCTGGTCGAAAATACGGTGGCGCGCGGCGCGCTGGCGGAGGACGCGTTGTTTTTGTCCAAGGAATCGAACGCTTTTCCGCTTCCGGTAAATCAGGAATTGCTGGAGCGCGGAGAAGGCCGCTACAAAATCTTCTGCACGCCGTGTCACGGCTTGCAGGGAGACGGCAACGGCATGGTGGCGATGCGCGGCATGAAGCATCCACCGAGCTTCCACCAGGACCGCTTGCGGCAATCGCCCAACGGCTATTTTTATGACGTGATCACCAACGGCTTCGGCGCGATGTACGGCTACTCGGCGCAAATTCCGCCGCGCGACCGCTGGGCCATCGTCGCGTACGTCCGCGCGCTGCAGCTCAGCCGCAACGCCAAAGCTTCCGAGTTGCCCTCGGACCTTCGAGAGAAGCTTCTGCATCCGCCTGCGGAGACCACCAAGGAAGCACCAGGAGCGTCAAAGGAATGATCGCGCAGGACTATAAGGCGCCGGAAAGCGTCAGCCGCTTCCAACAGCGCGCGCTGATTGTGGCGGTGATTGGCCTGGTGCTTTGCGTCATCGGTTACGTGAAGTCGCCCGAATCGTTCCTGCATTCTTATCTGATGGCCTTCATGTTCGTGCTGGGCTTGTCGCTGGGCTCGCTCGGTTTGCTGATGCTGCAGCATCTGACCGGCGGCATGTGGGGCATCGTGATTCGCCGGCCGCTGGAGTCGGCCACCCGCGCCCTCCCGTTGCTTCTTGTTCTGTTTATCCCGCTCTTTGTGGGTATGCGCTCGCTTTATGGTGCATGGCTGAACGCCCCGGCCACCGGCGAAGGCGCTCTGTCGGAATTTCAACAGCACTATCTGACCCCCGGCTGGTTTCATATTCGCTCGCTGATCTACTTCGCGGTCTGGCTGCTGCTGGCGTGGATATTCAACAGCTGGTCCCGTGAGCAAGACGTGAACCGCGAAGATCGCGGGCTGCGCCGCCGTCTGAAGATGCTGGCGGGTCCCGGCATCATTCTTTACGTATTTGCGATGTCCTTTGCCGCTATCGATTGGGTGATGTCGCTCTCGCCGCACTGGGCGTCCACGATCTACGGCTTCCTGTACGTCGCCGGGCAGCTGATTTCGGCCATGTCTCTGATGATCTGCGTGGTGGTGTTGCTGTCGCGCGCGCCGGTATTCCAGGGTGTTCTAAAACCTCGCTACTTGCACGACCTCGGGAAACTGCTGCTGGCTTTTGTGATGTTGTGGGCGTACTTCAGCTTCTCGCAGCTTTTGATCATTTGGTCAGGCAACGCGCCGGAGGAGATCAGCTTTTACCGCTCGCGTCTGTACGGCGAGTGGGGCTACGTTTCTGTCATCATTCTGATTTTCCACTTTTTCGTGCCCTTTTTTCTGCTGCTCTCGCGCGACTTGAAGCGCAATCCGTCCACACTGCCCAAGGTCGCCGCGTGGATGATTTTCATGCGCTTGGTGGATATTTTCTGGCTGACGCGCCCCGAATTTACGTCCAGCGCGGTGCCCAGCGTCTGGGACGTGGCCACCGCCTTGGCCCTTGGCGGCTTGTGGTTTTTCGTTTTCACATGGCAACTGCAAAAAATGCCGCTTCTTCCTCTGGGCGAACCAAAACTGGAGGAGGTCCTGGATCCCCATGAGCACTGAGATGCACAACACGGCGCACGGCGCGACACCCGGCCCGAACTCGGAGCCTCGCAACGACGATGTTTCGTTTGAAACGGCCGACGTCCAGGCTACGACCATCTACTGGTATCTTGGGGCGTTGGCCATCGCGGTGATCTTGTCGTACGTTGTGTGCGTCTTCGTTCTGCGGATTACCACCAAGGTCGCTGTGGGGTTCGACTCGCCGCCCCCAGCGATTCGCGAGGAAATGGGCAGCGCGTACGAAGCCATGCCGCCCGAGCCTCGCTTGCAGGGTGTTCCTGGACACGGCAGCGATCCGCAAGCGGATCTGCGCCAAAAGATTCAATCGGACACCGCAGCGAATCAGAAGCTCGGATGGATCGATCAGAATGCCGGGATCGCGCAGATTCCCGTGGAAGACGCGATGAAAATTATCGCGGAGAAAGGGCTGCCGGCTGTTTCGCCGGCGGCAAAGAAATAGATGAATTGGTTTCGCTCCATCCTGGGAATCGCGGCTCTGCTGGCTTTGGCCATCGCCGGGAACGCGCAGACAATTCCCAGCAACGTGGGCAAGTCGTCCGCGGGCCTGCCGCTGGCCTTGCAGAATGTCGGCTTTGAGCCTCCGTTAGACGGCCAAATGCCCCTCGATCTTGCGTTCCGCGACGAGACCGGCCGCGATGTCCGCTTTGGCGATTATTTCGGCCACAAGCCTGTCTTGCTGGCGCTTGTCTATTACGGATGTCCGATGCTCTGCAATCAGGTGGAGCAGGGAGTCGTCGGCTCGCTCAAGATGCTTTCCTTCAACGCCGGCCGCGACTTTGAGGTTGTGTTTGTGAGCTTCGATCCGCGCGAGAACCCCGACATGGCCGCGCAGAAAAAAGTCTCCGCGCTTTCGCACTACGGCCGCCCGGATACCGCTGCGGGCTGGCACTTTCTTACGGGCACGAAACAATCCATCGCCTCACTGACCAGCGCCGCGAATTTCCGCTACTCCTACAACGAGAAAACCGGAATTTTCGCCCACGCCAGCGGCATCATGCTGCTCACCCCTGACGGACGCATTTCGCGCTATTTCTACGGCGTTGAATATCCGTCGCGGGACGTGCGCCTTGGTCTGGTAGACGCTTCCGCAGGCAAGATCGGCAATCCCATCGACCATCTGCTGCTTTATTGTTTTCAGTACGACCCATCGACCGCGCGCTACAGCGCCACGATTCTCCGGATCATCCGCATGGGCGGGCTGTTGACGATTTTTACCATCGTGGTCGGCATCCTGATTTTCCGGCGGCGTGATACCCACGTGGCAGATTCGAAATTGCGTCCACCGTTCGACGGTCGCAGCGAGCAAGGAGCACACTAGATCGTGCAGTCGCAAATGCCATTGTATCCGGAACAGGCGTCCAACTTCGCGCCCAACGTGGACGCCCTGATGGTGTACATCACCGCGATCTGCTTGTTTTTCGCCGTGGCCGTCACTGCGGCAGTCATCTTTTTCTTCTTTAAATATCGCCGCAAGACTGCCGGCGGGGTCGGCGTGCCCATTCACGGCGATATGCGGCTGGAAGTCATCTGGCTGGTCGTTCCTCTGCTTTTGGCGCTCACCATGTTCGCGGGAGGCGCGGTGGTTTACGTCGATTTCCGGCGGCCGCCGATGGATACGCTGGACATTTACGTCGTCGGCAAGCAGTGGATGTGGAAGGCCCAGCAGCCCACCGGTCTGAGAGAAATCAACGAGCTGCACGTGCCCGTCGGGCGCAACGTCAAGCTGATCCTGGCCAGCGAAGACGTGATTCACGATTTTTCGGTGCCGGATTTCCGCGTCAAGATGGACGTGGTTCCCGGCCACTACAACACGCTGTGGTTCCGTCCCACCAAGCCCGGAAAATATCACTTCTACTGCTCGCAGTATTGCGGCACCAATCACGCACTGATGGGCGGATGGGTGACCGTCCTGGAGCCAACGGACTATGAAGCGTGGCTCTCCGGTTCCTCCAGCGCCGATGCCAATCCGTTGGTCGCCGGCGAAAAACTTTTTGCGGACAAAGCCTGCAACACCTGCCATCTCTCGGATGGCAAGGGCCGCGCGCCGTCGCTGAACGGCGTCTATGAAGGCAAGGTTCTTCTGGCCGACGGCTCCACAGTTACTGCGGACGACGGGTACATCCGCGAATCGATTCTCGTGCCTGCCGCCAAAGTCGTCGCTGGCTACCAGCCGGTGATGCCCGCGTTCCAGGGGCAATTGACCGAGGAGCAGATCATCGCCCTCACTGCCTATATCAAGTCATTGCAGTCGCAGCCGGTTCCCGCGACGGGCGCCGGAATTGCGCCGGCAGGGAAGAAATAGTTATGAGCACGACACCAGCAGCAAGGCCGTCCGCAACGCCAGGCAATACACTGCCTCGCGAGCACTATCTCAACGCCACCTACGGAATCCGTTCGTGGCTGCTCACTACCGACCACAAACGCATCGCGCTCCTGTACCTGGTGTCGGTCACCTTTTTCTTCTTCATCGGCGGCGCTTTCGCCACCATGATCCGCATTCACCTGCTCACGCCAAACGGGTACCTGGTAACCGCCGAGACCTACAACAAACTCTTCACCATGCACGGCGTGGCGATGATCTTTTTCTTCCTGATCCCCTCCATACCTGCGGTTCTGGGAAATTTCCTGATACCGCTCATGATTGGGGCCAAGGACCTCGCCTTCCCGAAGATCAATCTTCTGAGCTGGTACATCTACCTGGTCGGCGGCAGCTTCGTTCTCTACTCATTCTCCACCGGCGGCTTGGACACCGGCTGGACCTTTTACACGCCGCTCAGCAGCGTCTACTCCAATTCGGCGGTCACGCCCGCGGTGATCGGAGTTTTCATCAACGGCTTCTCCTCCATTCTTACCGGGCTCAATTTCATCGTCACCATCCACACCATGCGCGCGCCGGGCATGACCTGGTTCCGGTTGCCGCTGTTTGTCTGGGCCCATTACGCCACCAGCATCATCTTCATCCTCGGCACGCCGGTCATCGCGATCACCTTGTTGCTCGCCGGCCTGGAGCGCATGCTGCACCTCGGCTTCTTCAACCCGGCGCTCGGCGGCGATCCCATCCTGTTCCAGCACTTATTCTGGTTCTACTCGCACCCGGCCGTCTACATCATGATTTTGCCGGCTATGGGTGTAATCAGCGAAATTATTCCCACGTTCGCGCGCAAACCGATTTTCGGTTACACCTTCATCGCCGGCTCGAGTATCGCCATCGCCGTCATTGGCTTCTTCGTTTGGGCGCACCACATGTTCCTGACCGGAGAATCCGCCTACGCCGCGCTGACCTTCTCCCTGCTCAGCTACCTAGTCGCGATTCCCTCGGCCGTCAAGGTTTTCAACTGGACCTCCACCCTCTACAAAGGCTCAATCTCTTGGGACACTCCGATGCTTTACGCTCTCGGCTTCATCGGTTTGTTCCTGGTGGGTGGGTTGACCGGATTGTTCCTCGCCTGCCTTGGCCTGGACATCCATATCCACGACACGTACTTTGTAGTCGCTCACTTTCACTACATCATGGTAGGTGGGGCGGTGATGGGCTACGTCGGAGGGCTGCACTTCTGGTGGCCGAAGATTACCGGCAGGCTCTATCCCGAATTTCTGGCGCGCATCGCGGCGGTGACCCTTTTCATCGGCTTCAACCTGACGTTCTTCCCGCAATTCATTCTCGGCTACCTGGGCATGCCGCGTCGGTATCATAGCTATCCCCCTGAATTTCAGGTGTTCAACGTGATGTCCACGGCGGGAGCGTCCATCCTGGCGCTGGGCTACCTGCTGCCAATGGTGTATCTCATTTGGTCCATGCGGTATGGAACAGTCGCCGGGCGCAACCCGTGGCCGGCTACTGGTCTCGAGTGGCAAACGGATTCACCGCCGCTGACGGAAAATTTTGACGTTACGCCGGAAGTCACCTGGGAAGCCTACGATTTTATAAACCGCCCCGACCTGGGACTCGATGTGCAGGGTGCGCCGTCGCTTGCGCCGGCTCATGGGGACGACTAACTAGCAGCAAGACGCGCGCCGCCGCCGTTTGGCGTCGCAAGAGGAGCGCCGAGTGCATCGCACCGGAGAATTGTTCGGCCAGTTCGAAACGATGGAACAGCAGCGCGAAAGCGCTTCGCTGGGCATGTGGGTCTTTCTGTCCACCGAAGTTTTGTTCTTCGGCGGCATGTTCATGACCTACACGCTCAACCGTTCCACGTACCCCGACGTATTCGGCGAAGCCAGCCGCTCCATCAGTCTCACGCTCGGTGCCGTCAACACCATCGTGCTCATCGCCAGCAGCTTGACCATGGCCATGTCCGTATGGGCCTCGCAGGTCGGTAAGAAACAGCTGCTGACGATTTTTCTGATCTTGACCCTGATTCTCGGCAGCGTATTCTTGGGCATCAAGGGCGTCGAATACCACGAGAAATTTGTCGAGCATCACGTTCCCGGCCTGAATTTTAGCTTCGAGCCGGGCGCTTCGGTGGCCACCAACGCGCACGCGCAATTGTTTTTCTCGCTCTATTTCGCGATGACCGGCCTGCACGCCTTGCACATGATCGTCGGCGCGGGCTTGTTGATCTGGTTGATTGGGCAGTCGTTAAAGGGCCGGTTCACGCCGGAATACAGCACGCCGGTCGATCTCATCGGTCTGTACTGGCACTTCGTCGATATTGTCTGGATTTTTCTTTTCCCGCTGCTGTATTTGATTGACCGGCACTAGACGGGTTTTTTTCCGGAAGGGGAAGCTGTGTCCGAACACCACATCGTTTCGCCGAAAATCTATATCGCCATTTTTGTGGCGCTGATGGTCTGCACGCTTCTGACCGTCTACGCGGCCACTGTCGATCTAAACCAGTACTTCTCCGGCCTCAATATTATCGTTGCCCTGGCCATCGCCACCCTTAAGGCCTCGCTCGTCGTTCTGTTCTTCATGCACGGCAAATACAGCCCCAAGCGAACCCAACTTGTGATCGTCTGCTCGGTCTTCTGGCTTGCAATCATGCTGTTTATGACCATGAGCGACTACATCACCCGCCTCTGGTCGTAGAAAGTCTGAATAACAACCGGAGGGCACGTCTTCGTCGCGTCGTACGTGTCGCGGAATGAGTGCGACTTTGCAGCGTCTGAGGGCGATTTTCCAGGTTTTCGCTCAGGTCTTGGTTCCGAGCCGCTTGTTTCGCGTCCTAGAACCCGACTTTCTGGCTATCTCGTTTGTTTTCAACGTGGAATCGTGCGCACACACCTTCGCCGGTGGTTCGGGTGCGTTTGGGGTGTTCGGGAGGTCGGCGAAAGTGCGAAAAACTCGAATGAAAAGGGGGACAGCGAACCGGCCCAGCCCTCAATCCCCTAAAGGGATCCTCGGCTCGCGCCCCCCGGCACACAGGGGTGCAAACCATAAGCCATTTCTAACATACCTATTTTCAGCACAGTGCCCTAGCCATCCCGGGTAAAAACGCGGTACTCCCCTGAAAAATTACCCGTCGCCAAGCAGAGCACTACCAAGATCGCTGTAGCCTGTGGAAAACTTTTCATCACCATAGATTTTCTCATTGTGCTCGTTGGAAAAAATTCCAAAATGGGAATTTCGCGCCGCGATCTTGGGCAGAGATCATTTTTCGAACGCAAAAATCGCAGCAAGAACGAATTTGCTGCGGAACAGCCCGTGATCCTCTGCGAATGGCAAACTCGGGGCAACTTTCTGACCCAAGCCATGGCCAGCAGACCTTCGTCACCACTACTTCGCTGCGTTGTTGTACCAACGCAGGACGCGAAGAGCGCGCAGTGTGTTCCAGCGGCTTGCATTGCCGACGCTGGTCTCCATCTCCAAAGGAATACGTTCGGGATGAAGGAGGTTGAGCGGCCAGCGCCCGTTCTGGTGTCGGCGCTTCATCACGGTTTCGACGGCCTCACGGACGCGGCTGTCGGGTGTGATCCCTGCATTCCGCAGATAATCGAGTCCGCGCAAGACGTCGTAGTGCCAAAACGTCGGGAACGAGAAGCGCAGCCAGCGTTTGTCGATGACTTTGCCCGTTCGAAGCGAGCGGAACATGCGGCGCTCGAGCAGATAGTTTTCAGCCTTCTTGCGGGCCTTAGTGACGGCCGCCGATTTGCGCCCTGCTCGTTCGTATTCGAGTAGTCCTTCGAGCACGCAGATGGTGGTATGGAACGAAGAGCGGTGGCTGGGGGGCCGCTTCGGCGACAAAAAGGGCCATGCTTCGCAGTTCCAGCCGCCATCTTCGAGTTGCTCGCCCAGGAGTTGATGGGCCAGCGCGTCGTTTGGTTCCTTGAAATACGAACCGATGCCGAGAATTCTGCCGTTGATGCAGGGCTCGGTCTCGCCGTGAAGGTAAGGCCGGTTGTTGAGCGGCTTGAACACGAGCCGCTTGTCGATACGGTCGATCATTCTGCGAGCTTGCTTGCTGGCGGGATCGAGACCAAGGTCCATCAAGAGGACGAGGCTGTAGAGGGTAATAAGGTCCCACTTCGGTCCGTCACCCCAGTGGCCGGAACGAGATTGACGCGCGAGAACTTGGGCGCCCCAGCCTTCGGTTGCAACGCGGGACCTCTCGGCTGCAATCGTGTTGGGGGCTTCACCGGTAAGGTCCCTCATGACCTGCCAACGGATGGCCGGGTCAGAATCGAGGAGCCATCTGAGGTGCGCGGGCCGGGGTACGCAATCGTGTGGGCGCATTCGCATGTTATAGCAAGTTTTCACCCGTGCGCCGAAACACGTAAATGACCCTCGATTTGGTCTTCCAAACTGCCCACCTGCCGCATCTTGCCTCAAGTTGACCGCATCCCAACGCGCTGCTATTGTTAAAAGTTATTCTGGCCTCAGTGTACCCACTGTGCGCTGGAGCTCCTGTGGAGGGAGCGCTGTGGGATCATGGGCCTGACTAAACTCGTCGTCCGGGGCGCGCGGCAGCACAATCTCAAGAACATCAACGTCGAGATTCCGCGCAACTCGCTCACCGTCATTACCGGTTTGTCGGGTTCCGGCAAATCCTCGCTCGCGTTCGACACCATCTACGCGGAAGGCCAGCGCCGCTACGTCGAATCGCTTTCGGCCTACGCGCGTCAGTTCCTCGATCAGATGGAACGCCCGGAAGTCGATGTGATCGAAGGACTTTCCCCTTCGATCGCCATCGAGCAAAAGACCACCACGCGCTCGCCGCGGTCTACCGTGGGCACCATTACCGAAATCTACGACTACCTCCGCGTGATCTACAGTTCCATCGGAGTTCCGCATTGTCCGCAGTGCGGCAAACCTATCGCCCGCCAGTCGAGCGAGCAAATCGTACAGTCCATCCTCAACGGCGACTTGGCCAAAACCGACGACCGCATCATGATCCTGGCGCCAATCGTGCGCGGCCGTAAGGGCGCGTATCGCAAGGAGTTGGAGAAGCTCGCGCAAGACGGCTACGTGCGCGCCCGCATCAACGGCGAGCTGGTGCAGCTCGACGAAACGCCCGTTCTCGACAAGCGCAAGAATCACACCATCGAGGTGGTCATCGACCGCTTGCTCGTCAAGTCGGGCATTGCGGGGCGGCTGGAACAATCCATTGCAACGGCGTTGAAGCTGGCTGGCGGGCTCGTCACCGTTTCGATCGTAGGCGGTAAGGACCACGTCTTCTCCGAAAAACTGGCCTGCCCGGATTGCGGCATTTCTGTTCCCCAACTGGAACCGCGCTCGTTCAGCTTCAATTCTCCGTACGGCGCTTGCCCAGCCTGCAACGGCCTCGGTTCCAAGTATGATTTCGATCCGGCGCGCGTAATCGTCGATTGGACCAAGCCTGTTTTCGACGGGGGCCTTGGCCCCGGCTCTAGTTCGGCGATGTTGAAGCGCACGCTAGAACTGGCCGCATACGCTCACGGCTTCAGCCTCGACACGCCCTTCGAGAAATTTCCACCGCGCCTACAGAATCTTGTGCTGTATGGCTATCCGCCATCGAATGAGCTGTCTTCGGAGGGTTCGTCGCCGGCCAAGAAAGCGCGCGGGGAAAAGGGTTTCCGTTTTTCCGGCATCCTGAAATTTCTGCAGCGCAATTTCGAGGAGTCCAACTCCGACTCTTATCGCGAGTGGATGACTCAATACATGTCTGCGACGCTGTGCAGTGCCTGCCACGGCAAGCGCTTGCGCCCCGAGTCCCTCGCGGTCAAGAACGCAGGCTATTCCATCGCCGATTTCACCGCTCTCTCGTTGAGCTCCGCGCGTCCGGCAGTTGACAAAATCCTCGCTCAGTTAACGCAACGCCAGCGGGATGTTGCCGGGCGTCCGCTCGAAGAAGTCGCCGAGCGCCTCGATTTTCTGCTTGCCGTCGGCCTCAACTATCTGAGCCTCGATCGCTCCGCCGCCACGCTGTCCGGCGGCGAAGCCCAGCGCATCCGGCTGGCCACGCAGATTGGCTCGCGCCTTCGCGGTGTCCTGTACGTTCTCGACGAACCTTCGATCGGCTTGCACGCTCGCGACAACGACCGCTTGCTCGGTTCGCTTGAGCAGCTTCGTAATCTCGGCAACACGGTTCTGGTCGTCGAGCACGACGAAGACACCATCCGCCGCGCCGACTTCGTCGTCGACCTCGGTCCGGGTGCCGGGGACGCCGGCGGCTATCTGGTCGCGCAAGGCAAACCCGAGCTCATCGCCGCCACGCCCGAATCGCTCACTGGGCGCTATCTTAGCGGCGCAGCCCGCATCCCCGTTCCGGATCATCGCCGCAGGCCCAACGGCAAAGCAATCCAGATTCTCGGCGCTCGCGCCAACAATCTGAAGGATGTCGATGTCACTCTGCCCCTTGGGCTGCTGACCGTGGTCACCGGAGTGTCCGGCTCCGGCAAGTCCACTCTGGTCAACGACATCCTGTACCGTGCACTCGCGCAGAAACTTTACCGCTCGCAGAATTCCCCAGGGGCGCACCGCGAACTGCTCGGCGCCGAGCAGATCGACAAGGTAATCGAGATCGACCAAGCACCGATCGGCCGCACCCCGCGCTCGAATCCTGCGACGTACACGGGCGTCTTCGCGCCCATCCGCGAACTGTTTGCCATGCTCCCGGAATCGCGGCAGCGCGGCTATCGCCCCGGCCGCTTCAGCTTCAACGTGAAAGGTGGTCGCTGCGAAGCTTGCCAGGGCGACGGTCTTCGGCGCATCGAGATGAATTTTCTCCCGGACGTCTACGTGATGTGCGAAGTGTGCCGCGGCCGCCGTTACAACTCGGAAACGCTGGCCGTCCAATTCAAAGGCCACTCGATCTCCGATGTACTGAATCTTCCCGCCAGCGACGCTCTCAAGCTGCTCGAAAACATTCCGCAGATCCAGCAAAAGCTGGCTACGCTGGTGGAAGTTGGTCTCGGGTATGTCCAGCTGGGTCAATCGGCTACGACACTTTCGGGGGGTGAAGCCCAGCGCATCAAGCTCGCCCGCGAACTTTCCAAGCGGCAGACCGGCCGCACACTTTACATTTTGGATGAGCCCACAACGGGCCTGCATTTCGACGACGTGCGCAAACTTCTCGACGTCCTGCAGCGCCTGGTTTCGCTCGGCAACACGGTGCTCATCATCGAGCACCACCTCGACGTGATCAAGCAAGCCGATTGGATCATCGACCTTGGCCCCGAAGGAGGAGAAGGCGGCGGCCGCATCGTCGCGCAAGGCCCGCCGGAACTGGTCGCCCGCACAAAAAAGTCCTACACCGGCCAAGCCCTCGCCCGCGTACTGCCGCCGAACGGCCACTCCAACGGCAGCAACCATCCCACCAACGGCAAGTGAGCTAGGTTGTGGTGTCGGGCCGACTGACCGCGAAACTATATTCAGAACCGCAGCCGTGCCAGATCGAACCGCGAGCCGTAAGTGAAGCGAAATGCGGATCTTCTGCGGCTTGCCCTTGCGCCTGGACGGCTTCCCCCGTAGAGTGAATTTCGTCCATGAGCGTCTACTCGACCCAGCCGCTTACCTTTGGCGCCGTGCACACCTACCCGCTCGCTTCGCGGAACAGCAAGGTCAACGTGCGGGACTTTGCCAAAGCGCCTGCCAGCAACACCTCGCTTCGGAAGTTCCTCGATTCGCTGCCCGACATTCTTGCGGCGCGCGATCTTCGCCATGTTCTGGCGGCGATCCATCAAGCACGCAAGCAGCGCAGAGCTGTGTTGTGGGGCCTCGGGGGGCACGTCATCAAGGTTGGGTTGGGTCCCGTATTGATTGAGCTTATACGCCGTGGATTCGTATCCGGCATCGCCATGAATGGCGCGGCGCTGATCCATGACTTCGAGATCGCTCTAGTCGGCAACACCTCGGAGGACGTCGATGCGGCAATCGGCGACGGCCGTTTCGGCATGGCCGCCGAGACCGGCGAGTACATCAACGAAATCTCGAAACTGGCTGCCCGCATTCGTATCGGGTATGGCGAAGCGGCCGGACAGTTCCTGAACAGCGGTATCATCGACGTGCCGCATGCAGAATCCAGCGTCCTGGCTTCGGCGTACAAACGCCGCATTCCAGTCACAATCCATCTTGCGATCGGCACGGACATCCCGCACATGCATCCCGCAGCGGACGGCGGTTCCCTTGGTGCCGCAACGCTTTATGACTTCCGGTTGTTCAGCGCGCTGGTGAAAGAAATGCACCCCGGGGGCGTATACCTGAACTGGGGCTCCGCGGTGCTCCTTCCCGAGGTCTTCTTGAAAGCTGTTTCCGTTGTCCGCAATCTCGGCGTTCCCTTGAGGCCGATCACCACCGCCAACTTCGATTTCGTGCAGCACTACCGGCCGCTGCAGAATGTCGTCAAGCGCCCTACAGCTTCCGCGCCTGGCTCACGCGGGCCGGAATCTCATGGCTACGCCATCACCGGACACCATGAAATTCTTCTGCCGCTGGTTGCAGCGTCGCTGGCATCCAATTGGCCTAGGGCTTCCGCGCGTACTGCGCGCAGAAAAAAGCGATGACCCATTTCGACGATCGTCTTCCGAATCCTCCGGAACCGGAACCCGCGGCGCAATTCCCGGAGGAGGAGTCGAACTCCATCGAGCCCTCAGGGCCACCGCTGCTCGATGGTGATCCCATCACCTACGCGGCGACGCTTCCCCCTGCCGCTGGGTACAGCCAAAATGCCGCAATTCCGGAAGATCTGCGGATCTCCTGGTATTGGCCGCACCTCATTGTCTTCCTGTTCTTCGCTGGGGCCAGCTTCGTCGTGGTGCAGACCGCGCTGTTTTTTTATTACGGCCCGCACCAGCCGCTGCCGAGAGAAGAACTCGAACGCTACCTGCTGAACAAGCCGCAATTCATTTTTGGCACGAATGTTCTGTGGTACGCCGCGGTTTTTTTCTTTCTCTACGTGACGTTGGGCGTGCTGCGTGGCGCTCCGTTCTGGAGCACTCTGGGTTGGAAGAAACTCAAAACCCGCCTTTCCGGAACCTGGGGCGGCCCGTGGGCATACTTTTTTGGCGGGTGTGCCCTGGCCATTTTCGTCGGGCTGGCGAGCTCTCGAGTGCACACCGAAGACAACATGCCTATCCAGCAGCTGTTCAAGAATCGGGAGAATGCGATTCTCCTGATGTGCATGGCGGTTCTGGTTGCTCCGCTGGTGGAGGAGACGGTCTTTCGCGGCTATCTTTATCCGCTATTCGCACGCATCACCTACGCCATCACGCGCCACTTCGGCGCGGACAACTCTCAGGGGCTCCGCGTGGGCACCAAAGTCAGTATCCTGTTGACCGGACTGCTGTTCGGCCTAATGCACGGCGCGCAATTAGGTTGGACTTGGGGAGTCGTGGCCCTGCTCATCCTGGTAGGCATTGTTTTGACGTTCGCCCGCGCCCGCAGCGGAACCGTGCTTGCCAGCTTTCTCCTTCACCTGGGGTACAACTCGATGATCGCGGTCACGACCATTATCGGCACGCATGGCTTTACGCGCATTCCGACCAGCCCCTGAACATCGATCCCCGACGGTTCGTTTTTGGCTGCCGCCTTCGCTACAATAAGAAGGTTTCCCAGGACGCGGCGAACACTATGTACGTAGCGCAACCTATCGAATGGACTGATCGCGGCGTGGTCATGCTGGACCAACGCCGTCTGCCATCGCAAGAGATTCATCACAGCTACACGGACTACCGTGACGTCGCGAAAGCGATCCGCGAGATGGTTATTCGAGGAGCGCCGGCAATCGGGGTGGCCGCGGCGATGGGCGCCGCTCTCGGAGTGCTTCGCTCTCCGGCCCAGACTGTGCCGGAACTCCGTCTTGAGTTTACGAAGATCTGCGATCTTCTGGCTAAAACACGCCCTACAGCGGTCGATCTGTTTTGGGCGATCGATCGCATGAAAGGGCGATTCGCGGAGTTGAGCGGGCAGACCGCAGACCTCGACAAAATCAGAAAAGGAATGGTTGCCGAAGCGCAGCTGGTTCATCTGGAAAAGAAAGCGACGGACGAGGCCATCGGGCGCTATGGGGCCGAATGGATGCCGCGCGAGGGTCGCGTGATGACCCAGTGCAACGCCGGAGCGCTGGCCACCGGCGGCATTGGAACCGCGCTGGGAGTCATTCGGGTTGCCGTCGAGCAGGGAAGAAAGCTTCACGTTCTGGTGCCTGAGACGCGGCCTTATCTACAGGGGGCGCGACTAACGGCATGGGAGCTTCATCGCGGGGGCATTCCGCTCACGCTCATCACCGACAACATGGTCGGGCACTTTCTGAAGACCGGCGACGTCGGGGCGGTGGTGACCGGAGCGGACCGCATCGCGGCGAACGGCGACACTGCCAATAAAATCGGGACGTACCAAATTGCCGTGCTGGCCAAAGAAAACAACGTGCCTTTCTATATCGCGGCGCCGGTCTCGACCTTTGATCTGACCATCCCTGACGGGGAGCATATTCCGATCGAAGAGCGGGCCGCTTCCGAGGTGACGCACATGCAAGGCATAAGCATTGCGCCGAACGTGCATGCCGCACATCCCGCATTTGATGTGACACCAGCCCGCTACATCACCGCCATCTTCACGGAGCGGGGAATCGCGCGGGCTCCGTATACGGAGTCGCTGCGCGCTCTAGCTAGTTCGGCTCAGCTTGTAGCAGCTCCTTCAGCGGGTACTCGCTGAGATCTCGATCGTTCTGCCGAGATCACCCGGGTCGTAAGGCAATCACAAGACGCGGCTGCCGGCTGAAGAGCGCGAAGAACCCGAGGATCTGCTTCAAGGGAAAGTATTTTTGATTGAGCAGGCGCATCCCGCGTACTGCTTCTTCCTTGGTCACAATCTGTGCGGTGGCGTCGATCCATTCGCCTAGAATCTTGCCGCGCCTGTCGCAGGGCGCGATTCTTACGCGCGGGTTGTTGCGAATGCGTTTCACCTTGCCGGTGTTGTCGACCGTGTAGATGTACAGTTGGGCGGAATTCGCGGCGGGATCCGCCGCAAACCAGATGGGCGTGCGCACACCTTGACCGTTCTTCTTGAAGGTTTCGAGGCTCAGATATTTGTGGCCGTCAAAAACGGAGAATCCGGCGGATGCGCTCATGGCTATTCGATGCACGCCATTCGAGCACAGGCACGAACAGAGTAACGCTGTAGATGTTGCGGCGTGGTGAGGGATAGGGGATAGGAGCGAGCGAAACTGCCCTCTGGCCTCCAATGAAGCAGTGTTTCTTTTTCCCGAGCCGCGCGAGTCGGTTTCCAAGCGGCCGCGTAGAGCCGCCGCCTGCAACAAGTCCCATCCAAAAAGGACTAGCCTCGAGAAGCTCGTTCATCTGCCGTAGAACTAGGGCGCGGTGTTTTCTGCCTTAAGTCGCAAGAACGGATTTTCGAACCAACGTCTGGACGTGTAGGCGAGCGCAACGCTCGCGGCACTTGCGATCAGGAATCGCAAACAAAGCGTCTCGAAGTCGGCAGCCTCGGCGAGGAATGGGAAGAAACGTTTCACCAATCCATCGTACGCGCTGAACATAAGAACATGGATCAAGTACAGGCCATAGCTAATGTAGCCGAAGAAGCTTAAATACCGATTGACAACCAAATATTTCAATCGGCTCGTGCCCAGTAGCAGGAACAGCATCAAGAAACCAACGAACGCGATGTTCCATGCTGAATTCTGCAAGGCCGCGCCAACAGCTTTCTGCCTCGTCCAAATTCCGAACGGTAGGCACAATACCCACATTAGTGCGGCTCCTGCGAAGGCTAACATGGCGACTCTCAGCATTTGACGGCGTTCGACGTTCAAATAGCGCAGCAGAATCGCCACGAGGGCTCCGCAGGCAAGGCCGTCTGATGCGTTCCAGGTGTAGTCGTTGCAGACATAGGACGTAATTCCCTTATGAAGATCGAAATAAAAGCTGGCGACCCGACAGAGAGGGGTAACAATGATGATAGACACCGAACAGGTCGCCAGATTGGCCAGCGAAAGATTGCGGACAAAGAGAGGCCAAATTAAGTAAAAGTGCTCTTCCACGGCAAGGGACCAGAGGACGGGATAAGAAACCCCAATGCCAAACAGGGGCGTAAGGTTCGACAAATAGACGGAACTCAAGGCGACGAAGGGCCAGGGCGCGAAACGCGTCACGAGGAGCAGGACGAGAATCCCATAGTATGCCGGTAGGATGCGCAGAGCGCGTCGCACATAAAACCGCTCGTAGTACTGCGGCCGGTCCCGCGAATCGATCAGTATTCCCGTTATCAGAAAGCCAGAGAGGACGAAAAACAGATTTACGCCCATACGTCCGGTCCACGTGGCCAAAATCCATGTCCGCTCAATCAACTTGAAACTGCTTGGATTCGTCGACCAATAGAAGCCGTGATAGAAAAGAACCGCGAGAATCGCCAGACCACGAATCGAGTCGAGTTCGGGCATATTCTTTCGCAGGACCGGTTCGTGATAGTTTGATGGGGTCGCCAAGATTGGGATATGCTACCTCGTGATGATAAAAGCAGCTAAGCTCAGAATTTCATGGAAGCGGCGAAAGATGGAGTCCTGGTTTGTTTTTGCAGTCTTTCTCTGTGTGCTGGCAGTCGTTCTGGCATGGTTTCTAGTGCCGACCGAACCATATTGGTGATGGGAACTTCCGATTCCGCAAGAATGAAGCGGAGCTTGTTGGGTTTTCCTGGCCCGCCGTCTGCACCATCCCGCTCAACCCCGTAAATCCGCGCCGCATGTCGGTCAATCCGGCCACGCTCCAAATCCGCGTCCCTGCTGCCAGCCCGATCATCGCAGCAAATGCTCTAGCACCATGCGCAGTGCTTCTCCATCCGCACTGCTTGAAACGCAAAACTGTCCATTTATTCCCCAAGTGGGCACTCTCGTAAGTGTCCACATCGGTCCATCTTCCACACCAACCCACACTTCGTCGAGCCTACAGGGCATTTAGAAATCGGCCTGAGGGCACCCGGCCAGAGAGCCTCGGCGAGCCTTTGCCTACAGCGACAGAGTTTATCGGGTGGCGGGGGCTGGCGTTGGGCCGGTTCCGTAGCGCTGCGTGGCGTAGCCCACGATCACGCCAACCAGGCTGCCGGGGAGAATGATCTGCAAGTAGTAGCCGTGTTGAAGCTGGGCGATGATGAAGGCGAGGACGAAGCCTATCGCCAGGCCGAACAGGATGCCCAGCAGCAAGGAATGCACTTTGCGAGCGAAGAAGCCGATGGCGACCCCTGCGATGATGCCCTTTACCGTTGAACCGATAATGATGCCGACGATCCCTGCGCGCACCGCCGGCGTGAACCAGGCTGTGGCACCGTCGATGGCTCCCAGGATTGCTCCGAGTACGATTCCCAGAAGAACTTTGTTCATGCTGATCCCTCCGTGGGCGCTAGATTCTCTCCCCGTTCAGCGTTCTTTACAACGTGGGAGGGAATTCCTTTAGGGTTGGCGGCGGGGAAGGAGAAATGGAAAGGAAAGGGCAGGAAACAGACGCAGGGTAAACCGGAGTGCCGGTGCTACCTGGAGATTAACAAGAGCAGGACGCGCATCAGCAAGTAAGCTGCTATCAGTAGGATGGCTACGTTGTGGCGGCGGTAGAATCGGGCGGTCCGGTCTACGAAGGTTTCTTTGCGGGCGGTGACGGGCAGGCCGTCGAGGTAGCGGGAGACGTCCGCGGCGAGTTCGGTGACGGTCGCGTAACGGTTTGCGGGATTTGCGGCATACGCCTTGGAGCAGACCGCTTCGAGCGCTTTGTCGATCGGGGCACCAGGGTGCGGGGAGCCCGGCGAAACTCCGCTGAGCAAAAAGTGCAGGACCTCGCCCAAGGAAAAGATGTCGCTGCGTTCGTCCAGGTGATGGTTGTCGCCGCGGGCTTGTTCCGGGGACATGTATCCGGGCGTGCCGAGGACCGTGCCTTGTCCGGTGACCGCGGAGTGCTCGGTGTTGTCGTCTCCGTTTGCCGGCGTTGCCGGGACATGGAGGATAGCGCCTTGCGAATCGCCTTCGGCGTTCGAGTGAATGGGTTGGTGCAAAATCTTGGCGAGCCCCCAATCGAGCACGAGGACTTCACCGAACGGGCCGATCATGACGTTGGCGGGCTTCAAGTCCCGATGCAGGACGCCCCGCGCGTGGGCGAAGGCCACCGCGTCGCAGATGCGCAGAAACAGCCGAAGACGGTCGGACATCGAGGGCACCGCGTGGATGTGTTTGTCGAGCCGCTGGCCTTCGACGAACTTCATGGCGTAGAACACGCGGCCGTCTTGCAGGGTGCCGACATCGTGCACGGGGATGATTCCCGGGTGCTCGAGGCTTGCGAGCACCTGCGCTTCGCGGATCAAGCGGCGGGCCAGTTCGCCGCTACGCTCCGGGGCATCGAGAACTTTCAGGGCGACACGCCGGCCGAGTTTGCTGTCTTGCGCCGTGTAGACCACGCCCATGCCGCCGCGGGCCACGTGGTGCAGGAGCGAATAGCGGGTGCCTTCCAGGTTTGGGAGACTTGCCGTGTCGCGGAGCCGGTCGAGCGCTTTGTCGGATAGAAATTTCATCCCGCATCCCGGGCCTGTTTGCCGAAAACGGTGAGGACTTCGCGCTGGAATTCGTCGTAGCTCCCGCAGATTTCGCGCAGGTGGTCGAGGGCGATGGTGCGGAATTCACGGCGCGCCCAAGCCAGTGCGTTGGTTACGTCGGTTACCGGCAGGCAGTATTTCGCCGCGAGCTTGGCGTAGGAAATATCATCCGCGGCGTCCAGATCGTATTCTTCGAAAATTTGAAATGTCTTCTGACGGCCACGTGCTTCGCAGAGCTGGCGCAAATCCTCGACGGCGAGAGTGAAAAGGCTGCGGATCCATTCTTTCTCAAAATAGTCGTCCACCGAGGGTGAGGGAATGGAAGCGACATCAATCGCTGCACTGCGCAATTCTCCTTCGGCGGCGTCGAAGTCCAGCGCAATATGGAGGGCACTTCCGCCGCGCTTTAGCCGCTGGGCTGCTTTGGTCTGGTTCATGACGAAGCTGTCCACGCACAAGCGCAGATACGTGCGGAGGCGGCTTTTCTCCGGATCGTAGCGGCCGAGCAATGCGCGCTCGAGGAGTTCGATGAAGAATCCTTGCGTCAGATCCTGCGCGTCTTCGGGTGAGCGGTTCCAGCGCAGGCGGACGTATTTGTAGACGGGCTTCCAGTACGCGGCGAAGAGTGTTTCGAGGGCGCGTTCGCGTTCGACGGGATCGTTGCTGCGTGCGGCATCGAGGACCGACCATCGCGTTCGTGGGAATTTGTCGTTGGATTGGGTTTGGAGGTGGTCGGGCACTGTAGTTGGAAGAGCTGGTCTGACCTTGGTTGCTCAGATGGGACACATCAGTGCTGCGCCCTTACAAGTTGTTGGGTGCCGCGTGTGAGTCTACGCACGGGGTTGGCGGGTTGACAAGCGCCTTGTTCGCGGGCGGCTAGGACGGAGTTAGCTTGCGTGGCGGATGCGTTCGGCTACGGAACGAGCGCGTTGGCGGGCGATGTCTACAAAGCGGGTGTCGTTCGCGATTTGGTCCAGGGCAGGCAAGGCACGCTGCGGTTCGGGCAGGAGCTTGCGGTTCAGGTCCGATTCGAATTGCAGCAACGCGTCGTTGATTCCCAGGCGGTCGTATTTCATGCGGCGCTCGAGCAGCATGACCAGTTCCTGCTGGCGCGCGAGCCCTTCAAAGATCTGGAGCAGCTGAGACGCCGCGGTGTTCAGTGTGTAATTGAAGACGGTTTCGTGGACTTCGGAACCTTTTTCCCAGCGGAAAGTTTTTTCGCCGAGGTTGGCGATTTTGCGATGAACGTCAAGGTCTTGATTTTGAAAGTGGTTTAACTGGGCGGCCAGTTCGAACATTTTCGCGCGCAGGGGGGCGCTTACTTCGAAGGGCGATTTCTCAGGGTCGTCGTCGACCTGACGGATTTCGTAGGTGGACTGGTCGGAGTCTTCGCGAACGGAGATTTCAATGAATTCGGGCGTGCTGGATTTGAAGATGCGCCGGAAGGTGAGTTTGGCTCCGGCTCCAGCCGTGGCGGGAGTCGATGTGGATTCAGAAGCCGCGGCCAGGCGAAGAGCGGGCATGGTTGCGGCAATCGAGGGAGACGCCAAACAGAAAAACGCCCCAGGCAGCAGCAGAACGGAGTTCAGCAAAGACACTTTCATCGCGTTATTTAGATGCCGGCAATAGGTACCGGCGTTTCATGGCTGCGCGCGGTGCGGGGTCCTCCGCGAAGTGAGCGAGATTTTACCAGCAATCTGACGTCGGGCAGGCCAAATCGTGCGCGCGCCTGTTCGGCCTGGAGGTGGCACAGCGCGACGGCCAGCGCGTCGGCGGCGTCGGCGGGCTCGGGCGTTTCTGCCATCGAGAGCAGAGCACGCACCATCAGTTGCATCTGGCGTTTGTCGGCGTGGCCGTAACCAGCGACGCTGGCTTTCACTTCGCGAGGCGAATAGCTGTGGACGGTGACGCCGTGCTGCGCGGCGGCCAACAGCACCACGCCGCGAACTTCGGCGAGACGCAGAGCGGTTCGCATATTGAGCGCGGTGAACACTGACTCCACGGCCATGACGTCGGGTGCAAACTCTTCGATCAGTCGGCATAGCAGCGCGTGCACATCCTGAAGGGCGGCACCGGAGAATTCTTTTTGGCGTTTCGTTGCCACGCGGAACGCGCCGTAGTGAAGCATTTTGCAGCGCCGGCCGTCGCTTTCGACGATGCCGTAGCCGGTTGGCCCCGCGGCGGCAGGATCAACGCCTAGGACACGGAGATAAGGAATTGCGCGGTGCGTTGCCACCATGGCAAGACAGTCTACGGCGTTCGCATGGTGCCTGCCAGAGGTTTATGCCGGCGGGGCGCGTAAAAATAAGAATATGTAAATGAGAACGGCCACCCCAGTTGGCGGGATGGCTAAAGAGTTGAGATTTTTTTCAGTTTACGCCGACGGCAGCCTGGATTTCGGATTCGTCGATGTCAAAATTGGCGTAGACGTGCTGCACGTCATCGTGCTCTTCGAGGGCTTCGACCAGGCGGACCATCTGGGTCGCCTGCGCGCCGGTGAGTTTGACGTAGTTTTGCGGCACCATGCCGACTTCCGCAGAGGTGGGCGTGATGCCGGACTTGACCAGCGCGTCTTTCACTTTTTCCAGCGCTTCCGGCGGGGTCACGACATACCAGACAGAGCCATCGTCCTTCAGGTCATCAGCGCCGGCTTCGAGCACGATGTCCATCATTTTGTCTTCGGTGGCTGCTTCTTTCGGCACCGTGATTTCGCCTTTGCGATGGAACATCCATCCCACGGCACCGGCTTCGGCCATGTTTCCGCCGTTCTTGCTCATCAGGTGACGGAATTCGCCAACGATGCGATTGCGGTTGGTGGTGACAACTTGAATGAGCATGCCCACGCCGCCGGGGCCGTAGCCCTCGAAGGTGGCTTCTTCGTATTGTTCGCCCTCGAGTTGCCCGGTACCGCGCAGAATGGCGCGCTCGATATTTTCATTGGGCATGTTCTCGTTCTTGCCTGCGAGAATGGCGGTGCGCAAGCGCGGATTGGAGTTGGGGTCACCGCCGCCGATGCGTGCCGCGATGGCGATTTCGCGGATTACTCGGGTAAAAACACGGCCGCGCTTGGCGTCGGTGGCCGCTTTCTTATGTTTAATCGTGGCCCATTTTGAATGCCCAGACATGACACGTCCTCGTTTTCATTTCGCGACCGCAAGAGTGCGCCACCGTGAAGGCGGCCGTCAAGCGATCAAATTTGGTGAAATTTCCGGCTGCCCGGCACTGTGCTTCCGGCGCTCGGGTGCGCGCAGTTCACCATGCGGAGACTTACGGTAAACCGCCTACCCTGCGGAACCTAGGCAGTTTAGCACAGCCGATTGCGCCGCGAAACGGGGGTATACTGCACGGCTGGGGCCTCTATTGCACTCGAAAAAAGTCACAGTTTCAGCTTCGCCATCACTGGATGATCCGGAGTTGTGGCATGCCTAAGCGCCGATTTCGCGTCCTCGCCGTCGGAACGCATCCCGTTCAATATCAGGTACCGATGTTTCGGCGCATGGCTGTGCGCGAGGATCTCGATCTGCACGTGGCTTACTGCACTTTGCGGGGAGCAGAAGCGGCGCATGACCCGGAATTCGGCGCGACCGTGAAATGGGACGTGCCGCTGTTGGACGGGTACTCGTGGGTGCATGTGCCGAACCGCGGATCGGGGGCGGAGAGTTTTTTTGGTTTGCGGAATCCGGGTTTGTGGAAATTGATTCGCGAAGGACGCTTTGACGCGGTGCTTTGCTACGCGAGTTATACGCGCTCGACATTCTGGATTGCGTATTTCGCCGCGAAATCTTCGGGTACGGCGTTTCTGTTTGGCACCGATACGATCACGCTGTCGCCGCTGGATGGACGAATGTGGAAACGTCGGGTGAAACGGGTGGCGTGGCCGCTGTTGTTTCGGCTGGCGGACCAGGTGATCGTGCCGTCATCGGGTACGCGGGAGCTGATGCACTCGCTCGGGCTTGCGGATGATCGCGTCACGCTAACCCCCTACGTGGTGGACAACGATTGGTGGCTGGCGCAGTCGGCGGGCGTGGATCGCGCGGCGGTGCGGGCGTCGTGGGGAGCGGCGGCGGATGATGCCGTTCTACTTTTCTGCGCCAAGCTGCAGCCTTGGAAGCGGCCGACGGATTTGCTGCGAGCGTTTGCCAGGGCGAATCCATCGCGTGGGTTGCTCGTTTTTGCGGGGGAGGGGCCATTGCACGCGAGCCTGGAGGCGGAGGCCGCAACGTTAGGGATCGCGGGGCGCGTGCGATTTCTGGGATTCGCGAATCAGACGCAGCTTCCAGCGATTTACACTGCGGCCGACCTGATGGTGCTGCCTTCGGTTTACGATGCTTTTGGCGTGGTGGTGAATGAGGCGATGTTGTGTGGCTGCCCGGTGGCCGCGAGCGATCACGTGGGAGCAGCGCGCGACCTGATCGAGCACGGGCGGACGGGATTTGTCTATCCATGCGGCGATATCGACGCGCTGGCCGGGATTCTCGGGCAGGCGCTCGAGAATCGTTCGCGACTGTCTGAGATAGGACGCAGGGCTCGGGCGCGCATGGAGTCATGGTCTCCACGTGAGAATATTGATGCTACGGCAGAGGCGATCTCGCGAGCGGTTACGCGCGTGGGGCGCGGCGCGGTCTGGTCCGGTGCGGTGGCGTCTGGCGCAGGCCCGGCAGCAACCGCTGATTCTGCTCGCGGTACCGCGCACAAGCTTTCCGAATGAAGCTGCTCCTGTACTCGCATTCTTTCGCCCCTCGTGTTGGTGGAGTTGAGACAATTGTGTTGTCCCTGGCGCGGGGTCTAACGGAACTCCGCACCGTGGACAATCGGCCGCAGTTTGAATTGACACTGGTTACGGAAACTTCCGCGGGAGATTTTGACGAGCGCTCGCTGGTGTTTCCTGTCGTGCGAGAGCCTTCCCCGCTTGCGCTGAAGCGTCTAATCGATGCCGCGGATGTGATTCACCTGGCGGGTCCCGCGCTGCTGCCACTTTTCCTGGCGTGGCTTTCCCGCAAACCTGTCGTTCTGGAGCATCACGGCTATCAATCCATTTGCCCCAATGGCTTACTTCTGCACCAGCCGGATGGATCGCTTTGTCCAGGGCACTTTCAGGCCGGGCATTATGAGAGGTGTGTTCGCTGCCAGGCCACGGAAATGTCGTGGCCGAAGAGTTTCGCGCAGTTGTTGCTAATGTTTCCGCGCAACATTCTGGCGAGAAGCGTGGCCTGCAACATCGCGGTTTCGCGGCACGTTGCGGAGCGTATCGGGCTCCCGAAGTCGCGTGTGGTCTATCATGGGGTCGAAAATGCGAGGCGTCCCGAAATTGCGGACGCGGAAATTGCGCCGATGCACGGGAAATTACGCTTCGCGTATGTCGGCCGCCTGGTGGCAGAAAAAGGCCTGCCTGTATTGCTTCAAGCCGCCGAGATTTTGAGGCAGGAGAACCACGAGTTCGAGTTGCTGGTGATCGGAGATGGTCCGCAACGCGCGCATCTGGAGGCCTTGCTCGAACGGGCCGGGATCGGCGACCGCGTGCGGTTCACTGGACTGTTGGAAGGCCCGGCGCTAGCGGAGGCGCTGGGGTCGGTCCACGTTGTGGTGATGCCTTCGGTGTGGGAGGAGACTGCGGGGCTGGCGGCGATGGAACACATGATGCGCGGGAGACTGGTGATAGCGTCGGAGATTGGGGGACTGCGCGAGACGGTCGGGGATGCCGGGCTGATGTGTCAGCCGGGGAGCGCCGAAGATCTGGCGCGATGTATGCGAGACGTCTTGCGCGATCGTGCCCTCCTAAGGGCCCTTGGTCGCAAGGGCCGCGAGCGCGCCCGGTCGCTCTTTCTTCGCGAGAGAATGATTGCCGAACACGCGCACATATATCGCTCGCTTGACTAGATGCAGCGAAGGAGATCGCGCTATTCCGAGTAGTTCGCAGCTGCGGCGGCCCTCTACAGCAACGTGAGCGTCATCACTCTTTGGTGCTGCGCTTCTTCGTCCAGATGTGCTTGTCGATTGGGTCAGAGTACGATGGAGCCCAGACCGAAATGCGGATAAGAGTAGACCAGTTTTTGTTGAGGGCGAGCCATTGAGATCCCTAGCGGGAACGTCACTGGTTCGCATAGGCCGCGGCCCACTGTTCGCGGTTGGCTTCTTTGTGTTTGCGATGATCGCCGCGTATGAGGTCGCCGGCTACATCCTGCGCAACGATGTGACCAGCCTGGCGCTGGTGGGCGTGGCTTTCGTGGGTGGCGCCTTCATCGTCGCGATCCTCAACAACTGGCGGAATGGAGTTTATTTCTTCCTGGCGTGGCTCCTGTTTGAAGACTTCGCTCGCAAATACTTGGGCAATAACATGGCGATTTATTTCGCCAAGGATTTTCTGGTGGCCATTGTCTACTTGTCGTTTTTTATCGCCTACCGTCGCAAAGACAAGGACCTGCAGGTTCTGCGTCCACCGTTTCTTATGGCACTGCTGGTTTTCGTCTGGTTTGGGTTCTTGCAGGTGTTCAATCCCGGGTCCACCAGCATCTTTTTCGGTTTCCTGGGAATGAAACTCTACTTTTACTATATCCCGCTGTTTGTCATCGGCTACGCACTGATCAACTCGGAACCTGCGCTGCGGCGTTTTTTCTTCATCAATCTAAGCCTGATGCTGGTAATCGTTGTCCTAGGAATTGTCCAGGCCGTTCTAGGGCATACATTTCTCAATCCCGACGTTATGGCAGACGATATAAGGCTTTTGAGCCAGACCTATCGCGAAGCTCCCATCTCGGGGGTTATTGTGTATCGCCCCACATCAGTGTTCGTAAGCGCTGGGCGCTTTGCCGACATGCTTATCGTCGCTTGGATGCTCGTTTTTGGATTCAGTGGTTATCTTCTTTTACGCCACCGAAAAGGCAGAACATTCGCTTTCCTGGCCTTGGCTGTGACGGCGGCGGGCTGCGTAATGGCTGCGTCACGCGGCGTCTTCATGTGGAGCTTGGGCAACGGTCTGGTCGGCGCCGCGGCGTTTGTTTGGGGTGCGCCTTGGCGCCAAGGCGAAGCTCGGCGCATCTTTCGCACCTTGCAGCGGGCCGTACTGGGCGTTGCGCTCGCGATGCTCATTCTCTTGCTCACCTACCCGGACGCATTGCTCAATCGTCTGGCGGTTTACTCGGAGACACTCGATCCCCGAAGTCCGGCTAGCGAATTGGTTCATCGCACGCGAGATTACCCGCTGGCTAACTTGGAGGCTGCGTTCACTTCTCCTCGATGGCCTTACGGATTTGGCATTGGCACGGTTTCCCTGGGCGGCCAATATGTCGCGCGGTTCTTCCACGTCACCCCGCCGACGGATGGAGTGGAGAGCGGCTTCGGGAACATCGTTCTCGAACTCGGAATTGTCGGCTTGGCGCTGTGGTTCTTCATGAGCGGCGCAGTATTGTTCTCGGCATGGAAGATTGTGCGCAAACTGAAAGGTTCTCCCTGGTTTCCTCTCGGATTCATGATTTTCTGGTATGCATTTCTTTTGCTGATTCCTTTTACGTTTCAGGGACTGCAGGCGTATCAGGACTTTGTTTTGAACGCATACCTCTGGCTGTTGCTTGGCATATTGTTCCGGTTGCCGAAGCTCGCGGAGGCTGCGCAACTCGCCGGCGGCACAGCCCCTGAATATCTTCGCGGGACACGCTGACTTGCGGCTGGCGGTTGTTTCTCCTTTCGTGGACCGGCGTCACGGCACCGAACGTGCGCTTGCGGAGTTGCTGGAGCGGCTGGCCCGCGATTACAACTGCGAGATCCATCTCTTTGCCGAGCGCGTCGAAGACCTGGCCGTCACTGGCAGCAGGACAGCGGCGGCCGGCGAATCGGGACGCATCGTGTGGCACAAGGTTCCCTGGGTACCCGGGCCGCACTTGGTGAGGTTCCTTGGGTGGATGGCTGCAAATGGATTTCTTCGGTGGTGGCAAAGCATTTTTCACGGCGTGTCGTTTGATCTGGTTCTCTCCCCAGGCATCAATTGCTTGCATGCCGACGTCATCCTCGTTCACGTGGTGTTCCAACGGCTCCGCGAGCTATCTCAGGAGAGAGTGACCGAGGAGTTGCGGCAGCCCGGATCGCTTCGAGATGTGCATCGGCGCGCCTACTACAGATTGCTAACGGCCCTCGAGCGACGCGTCTATTCCGATCGCAAGACATCGCTCGCCGCGGTCTCGCAGCACACGGCCGACCTGCTCAAGCAATATTTTCAGCGGGACGACGTCCGGGTAATTCCCAACGGTGTAGATACAGGAGAGTTTTGTATGTCCGCGCGGGCGGAACGCCGCGACCAAGCCCGGCGAAATCTCGCATTTCGCGACAGCGATTTCGTTTTGCTCCTGATTGGAAACGACTGGCGCGTGAAGGGCGTTCCCACGGTTCTGGAGGCCATGGCGCAGCTTCCGGCGCTGCCTCTACACTTTCTCGTCGTCGGCGACGACGCGGCCGGCGGCTTTCGCGAAAAGGCGAACCGATTGGGTGTGCTTGAGCGCTGTCATTGGGAAGCTCCGCGCCCCGAAGTAATGGACTTCTACGCCGCCGCTGATGTTTACATCAGCCCGAGCCGCGAAGACTCCTTCGGTTTACCCGTGGCGGAAGCGATGGCGTGCGGCTTGCCAGTGATTACGTCATCGCAAGCAGGCGTGTCGGCGTTACTGCACGACGGTTTCGACGGTTTCGTGCCGCCCGATCCAGAGGATACGCAAGAGCTCGCTGGAATTATCAAGCGGCTGTGTGGTGACTCGACCCTCCGGCGCATCGTTGGCGAAGCCGCCGCGAGAAAGGCGCAAGCTTGGACCTGGGACCGTTCCGCTGCCCAAGTTTGGTCCCTATTGCAGGATTCGGTTAGGGCTCATTCCCATTCCGGTCTTTGACACTTCGTTACTAAATGTCATTGCTCTCTGTGTTATCTCAAATGTTCATTCAAACGCCTCGGACGCTTTTTGACGGTCGCCCGCCTCAATCGCCTTTCTGGTCGTAACTCCTTCCAATGGCCTTAGCCGTCATTCGAATTTAACTGGGTGTGTCCCCGGTGAGCGCAGCCGGTTTGACGACTTCGACACTCGCGACTTTCAGCGCAGCCAGTTTTATTCGAGCAGTTTCGATTGCCTCGTGTTCAAGCCTGCTAATTTCAATCGAACTGTTAAGTCTTTCAAGGATCGCCGCACGCGCATTCGCAATCTTGAGAGTCATTGTAGCGGCGTCTGTTTGAAAAAGTGCGGAGAAATAGGCGGTTCGCCAAGCGGACGAAGAAACATCAGTCATAAAACCTTCTTTCAAGAGAGCCTAACCGTACGCAAACGTATAGCAAATAGATACAAGTAAGGCTGGCCATGGTTCTTCACGTGCAATCATCCAATCTGCACCAGACTGAGAGCGACTCCATGCTTAGAAAAAGCAGAGAGCCTGATCGCAAGGCACGAATAGTTTCTCGGGACTGACCAAGATCATCTACGGCAGATTACCGTTTTTGCCACTTTTCATCGCCTGCCTTGTCAAATTCTTTTTTGAAATCTCGATACCCCGCGATAAACGCTCCTTGGTCCTCGTTCTCGCTCGCCTTCGTCTGTAATTGAAATCCAACATACAACAGCGCGATTAAGAGTTCTTTCGGCTCCATCGGGATGCCTCCTGGTTTACTATTCTCTTCCTGCCCAGCAAATATAGCTCTTTCAAATCAAATGCAATTAGAAAGCGAACGATTTAATCGAAAGACGCGCGGTACGTGCCTTTCTTCGATGAGAGCGGAAACGTGAGAGGGGCGGCTGGCCGCGTGATTTTGGGGATTTTCGAACGTCAGCTTGATCCTCGCCTGGTTGTTGAACCGCCGCTACGCCATTACGGAACAGGGTTTGACGATGGCGCTGGGGAATGGTCAGAACACAAGCCACCGCAAGCTTTACTGGAAAGAAGGCCCCAAACAAGATCGCGCTTACGGTCCAGGCGGAAGGCTCAATCACGCATTTGGACAGAAGGACGAACCGGCAACGTCGGTTGAAGTGCAGCAAGAATTTCACCCGAACGGACGCCGTAATCACGCTTACACACCAACACAGGACGCAGCAACCAAACCCGCGCAAGTGGCAACTGATGCATGGCAACAAATCTGCCAAACATATCTCAAAGAATGGGTAACGGAGGGACAACGCGCCGAGTTGGAGGCGGAATACACCTCCGGCATTGCCGCTGGAAACGGTTGGCGTGAGATCGGCGTTGCGCTCGGTCAGATTGTCAGATGTTGGCAGCGCGGACGCTAGTTCGTATCTAAAGCGCGATAACCGGATCCGGCAACGCGGGTAACCAGGCGTAGGCGTCTTGGGGACGCTCGCTGCTTGATCGCGAGTTTATTTGATCGTTGTTGCCGGGCCGTCGTATTCAAGCTTTGGGTACCAGGCGCCGCGGCCTGTGGGTGTGAGGTCGAGGATCGTCCATAGGGGATCGACGTCCGGTGCTCCGCGAGGGTCCTGGCCGGGGTCCGCCATCTCGCCGCTCATCTCGCCGCTCCAGAAGTGGCGGATTGTGCCATCGATGCGAGTGAAGACTGTAAGCCCGGGGACGTCGCCATCATCGGCGTTGATATAGGCGCGGGTGTAGTCGCCCTTGGTGTCGGAGTAGATCTGTAGGTTTTTCCAACCACGTTCTTTCTTGAAATCAAGAAGGCGTTCGATCGGCGAACGTGCGGTGACAGCGAGAGCAACACGCTCGCGCAAGTTTCTGGCTGTTCCTTCCCAGGAGGTGAGCATAGCGGTGCACATTGGACATGCTCGCTCGCGCTGCGGGCCGAACATCATGCTGTAGATAACGAGGGTGTCCTTATCGCCCAAGAGTTGAGAGAGGCGTACCGTGCCATCATGGCCTTCGAAGGTATAGTCTTTGGGGATTTCGCCGCCGGGGGGAAGGGCGCGACGGAGTGTGGCGACCCGCTCGATGTGGCGACGGAGCTCGATCTCCTCAGCGAGGAGGGCATTGCGACCCCGGCGATATTCGGGACTCTCGTTAGGGAAGCGGGCTTTGTTCTTTACCGCAAGTTCTGCTGCTTGGATTAGGCTGCTGTTGTCGGCCATTCGGTTCTCCTTGATACGCGCCATGCGAGCGTCCATTTTAGTAACGTCGAGGTCTGGCGGTCACGGACCGCTGCGACAAGATCAGGTTAGGTGAGCCCTACTAAACTGGGTACTATGCCTCAACCCTCGCGCGGGCAACCGTTGATCTATGGATGGGCATCGGCGAAGAAGCGCTTCTCCCGCCGCACCACCAACATCACTGGTGGAATTATCGGAGGCAATCGAAAATTGTTTTTCGCTAGGGATTGAGCCCGCTGGCAGTTTTGAACCATTGCAGTAAAATCGTGCTGCTAGGATGATCCAATGAAAATCAGAATGGGTACGATGTTTAATCAAGGCCGTGGGATTTTCTGGTGCGGCTGGGGACACCGCCGCCCTTCGCATTGCGTTCAAAGACGCCATTCTGTCTTACCGTAGCTCTCGCTTCGTCGGCTGGGTTGACGCAGTTTAGTTGGATAGGCAGACGCACTGAACTGCGAATCTGGTATTCAGCGGAGGTCAGTCATGAGAATCGTTTTGGTGATTGTTTTCTTCGCAACGACCGCACTGGCGCAAGAACCACTCAAGATCAATGAACCTGTGGAACGTCAGCTTGCGTCTGGCTCCGTACAGTCTTATGCAATCGCACTCAAGGCAGGGGACTACGTCGGCGGCTTGCTCGATCAGCACGGCAGAACTGACCTTACGATTCTTGGACCGGATGGCTCACCCGTGCGGCACTATCCCGGCCCGGCAGAAGATGGGGAGCGCCTCTGCGTCTTTATCGCAGACACTCCGGGAACCTATCGGATTGAGGTCACGACGTCCGCGACTCAGCCGGTGAGTTACGAGCTGACTCTAAATCAAGTGTTGTCCCTCGATGAACGTCTGAAGCCGAAGCCGTGGCGGGATCCAAACCCGAGTCCCCGGATGGACGCGCTGCGAAAACAGGCCGCTTCCGGCGACGCGGATATAAAGGCCTTCTGGAAGCAAGTGACTGCGGAAGGCACACCACTGGTCGAATCCATCGAAAAAGATCCCCAACATCAACTTGTCACGTTTCTATCGCGCGGAACATCGGAAACCCGCAACGTATTCGTCAATGGCTCTTTTAAGATCGGCGGCCGCTACCCGTTGGACTATGTTTTTCACCAGATACCCCTCACGGATGTGTGGTACTTGACTGTCCGGCTTCCAACCGGAGCGCGGTTTACTTATGGTCTGTCCGAGAATGATCCCCTCGTCTTCACCGGTTTCCAGCCGGAGCGATTTGCGACGACACAAGTCGATCCGCTGAACCCCCACCGATGGGGATGTGCGCCTGATGCGACCCGATACGACTGTCAATCCATGGCTGAGATCAAAGGGGCCGTTCCCCAACCTTGGACCGTAAAGAACAGCAATGTCGCAGCGGGGACAATCGAGAAGCAGAAGATCCACAGCGAACTTCTGAAGAATGAACACGATTTGTCGATCTATCTTCCCGCTGGATACAAGGCGAATGCTACGCCGTACGATCTTGTCGTCATCTTTGATGAAAGTGCCTATCTAACGAAAGTACCCACGCCCGTGATTCTGGATAACCTAGTCGCGGCCTCGAAGATCCCCCCAACGGTCGCTGTGCTGATAGCCAATCCTACGCAAGAGACCCGCAATCAGGAGCTGCAGCCGAACCCGAAGTTTGCCGATTTTCTCGCGAAAGAGTTACTCCCTTGGATACGCGCTCATTACAACGTTACCGACGATCCCGCAAAAACCGTTGTCGCTGGGTCCAGCCTGGGAGGGCTCGCAGCGGCCTACGCCGGCTACAAGCACCCCGAAATCTTCACCAACGTTCTATGCCAATCGGGCTCGTTTTGGTGGGCTCCCGACCATTCAGGGGCCATACCGGACGGAGTGATCACGGAAACGGGATGGATGGCCAAGCAGTTCATCGCGAGTTCAAAGTTGCCCCTCAAGTTTTATCTGGACGCAGGGTCATTTGAATTCGACTCCAACGGGACGGGTGGTGGAATCCTTGAGACCAGCCGGGACATGCGAAATGTGTTGCTAGCGAAAGGATACGAAGTCCACTATCAACAGTTTGTCGGCGGACACGATTATTTGAGCTGGCGAGGCACATTTGCCGATGGGCTGATGGATCTGATCGGAACGACAACCAATGTCCCTAACGGCTCATAGCCCTTATCATCACCGGCGAACGTCTTGATGCGTCTTGAATCATGATTCGTAAACGAAAAGGCACATGGGAACTTCCCGCGCCGTGCAAGCGGAAGTACGGGCGACGTAGGGTGTTTGCAACACGCGCGGAAATCATCGCGCAAAATCCCCTCCGTCTTGAGGAGTGCGAGGGTGTGCTTTGTAGGATAAATGTCTATTTTACTTAAGATCCGCACTTGCTAAAAAAGGTCGGGGGAGAGGGCATATTGTTCACCAGCAAGGCGTCGTCCGGGAAAGACCAGCGAACGGCGAGCACGCCGCACGACGCCGTGGCGATTCAGCGAAAGTATTACACGGACACCGCCGATCGCTACGACTCCATGCACGCGCACGAAGGCGGCACAGATGCTTCCATCACCAAATTTATGTACGCGCTCGCCCGGATGCTCGAGATCCGCTCGATTCTCGACGTGGGCACGGCAACCGGCGCCGGAATGCGGAATATAAAGGAAGCGCTACCAGGAACATTCGTGTGCGGCGTTGAGCCTGTAGCGGCTTTGGTGAGGCAGGCTGCGCAAAACGGATATGTCTCGAGCTTTATCGTTCAAGCCACGGGCGAGGCGCTGCCGTTTCCCGACGCCAGTTTCGATGCGGTGTGTGAGTTTGCGACCCTGCATCACGCGGCGAACCCCACGGCTGTCGTAAAGGAAATGCTGCGCGTAGCACGAAAGGCGGTCTTCATCTGCGATAGCAACCGTTTCGGCCAGGGTCCGCTGCCTGCCAGGCTGCTGAAACTCGCGCTCTACAAAGCAAAGCTTTGGGGCGCGTTCAACTATTTGCGAACCGGCGGAAAAGGGTATTCGATCACCGAAGGCGACGGGCTGGCCTACTCGTACAGCGTGTACGACTCCATGGAACCAATTGCGCGCTGGGCTTATCGCGTCATCTTGATTCCCACCGCTGGCCTGGAGAGCGCGAGTTGGTATCATCCATTGCTGACCAGCAGCGGGATACTTGTTTGTGCGCTAAAGGAGTGAAGCAATCTCATCGTTCAATTGCGGGACTTGGCGGCGACGGTTTTCCGCGTGGCCTCCAGAGTAAAGGCCAGCGATTCCTTGGGGATGCTGGTTACGAACGGCCCGATCAACCAAGCCAATCCAGCGGGAATGTCCCGCGTTAGCGACACCACCTCGCTTTGCACGTAGACGCCGCCGTCGGCTTCGATCATTCGCCACCATGTTTCCATGCGCCACAGAAATCCGTCGTCGTCGCCTGTTGTTTTCTCGCGTTCGTCACGCTTGCCTGCATTTTCCACCTGCGCGATGCGCACCGCGGAACTTCGACTGTGGGCTCGCGTCTCGGAATCCCGGAAGTAGCGAACATCGTGCTCGGTGTCCAGTACCACGGTGACCACCTTGTGCCTCCGGAAGCGCAGGAACACGCGAAAATGATCGCCATCCCGCGATTCGATTTCGGATCGCTCCACGTCTGGCGCGTAGTAGATCGCGTGCCGGTTGTAATCCCGCAGGACTCCCAGCACATCCGCCAGCTTGGCGCCGGGTATGAAGGCCAAGCCGACCCAGTGGTGAATCATCCCGCCCGGGCAGCGAATCGGCACCCCATCCTTGAGGGTTTCGAGCTTGCGCATCTTCACTTCGCCACGCCGAAGTTGGTCGTAGGCTTGCGTGCGCTCTGTTCCGGGAAGTCCATCAACCCATAAAAGGCCGCTGCCCAGTTTCAGTTCAGCGGCGTTACGCGCTTCGGTTAGCCGAACATAGTCGTTGAAGGCTTCGATGGTTGGGGGCGTCAACTGGGGAACAGCTGGCCCGGCGATGACGAGGCTGGACAACGCCTGGGTGCTTACCGCGAGGGTCGCGAGCCGGAGTGCGGATTTTAGAACCGAGGGGAAACGCATCAAGTGTCGGATAGACCTTTCCATTCGTGCCACCACGATGTACCTGTAAGCTACTGAATATAATTCTGTTACGCGTCGTTGCACGCCACGCCGGGAATACACAAGTGCACGATCTTTGCCCATTGTTCCATGAAATGGAGTCTGGAAACGACAAACGCCGGGCGTGCGCCCGGCGTGATCGAGAGAGAAGCTAAATCGGTGAAGCTAAGTACGTGGAGCTACAATCCGAGCTGCGAAAACTGGCGGGTTGGGTTAGCTCGCACACGGCCCCTTGCGGAGCCGCTGTCCCCGCGCGGCCCCCAACCCGTCATTGATAAATTACGGGAAGGGCTTGTGTGGCTCAATGGGCCGTCAGAGCCAAAGAATAGGGTACTAGGGTTGTGGTACCCGACAGGGAAGCCTCGGTGCACGCTTATTGATTTAAGTTGTTTAATATCAATAAAATACGGCTGCGTCTCGCGTCAATACGCCCTAGCCCGTTCCGTTAACACCACTCAGAAAGCCGCCCAGATGCCCCGTCGCCGCGACAAAGGCAACCGCCGCGAATTCCAACGCAAACCGGTAGACCGGTAATGGCTTCCCGGCTCGCCGGCTCCGGAACTGAACCCACCACACCACCCAGATCATAGCGCTTGAAAGACACCCAAATACCAGGTGCAGCAGCAGGATGCCCTTCAGTCTCTGTCCCTCCAGTTGGAATTGCCAAGCGAGGATGCCGGTCACAAGCACCGGCAACGTGGATAGCGCTGCCAGAAACAGGTTGTAATACGCGGCGTCGGCCAAGCCGCAGTGCTTGGCCCGCTGTGCGATCCAGTCAAAAGCCACGCCTGCAATAAATAGTGCGATCGGAAAATGGATCAGCACGACGTGTTGCGCATGTTTAGCCAGAAGTGCCGATTTAGGATCAAAGGGATTCAGCATCGCGGGCGCTCATTGCACGATGACTTTGCCGGTCATCTTGGGGTGCACCGAGCAGAAGTACGGATAGGTTCCTGGCTTGGCGAACGTGTAGGAAAACTTCTCGTCGGTATCGAGTACCTTGGATTTGAATACTTTGTCGTCGCTGACCACGGTGTGGGGAATGTCGTCGCGATTGGTCCACGTGACCGTGGTCCCCGCCGCAACGGTAATGGCCGCCGGCCCGAAGCTGAAGTTGTCGATCTTTACTTCGGTGCTCGCTGCCGGTCCTTGTTGCGCCTTTAAAGCGGAACTGTTCGCGCCCGCCAGAAGAAGAATCGCTGCTGTCGCAATGAGTCCCGCCAGACCTGCCGTGCACACACGTATCCTCATGATTTTTCCTTTTCCCTTCTGAATTTCACTATTGGACCAGTTGTTTTACTTGAATCGGTTCCAACTCATCCGAGCTTGGAATCAACCACTGCAAGCGCGTGGTGGCCCTGCACGTAATTTACGTTGGTAATGCCAAGGTAGCTGCGCAGTTGATCTGCCGGAACAGTCATCGGACCTGGCGACGGCGCTTTGCCCGGCTCGGGCTGTGGAAACGCCGTAGACGCTGCCGTATGAAAGGTCACGTTGCCCTCGACCTTCTGCATGATTTGATGGATATGCCCGTTCAGCACGGTGACCGAGCCGAACTTTTTGAGATAACCGAGCGCTTGCGCACTGTCGTCGGTGCCCCAACCCCACTCGGGATAGACGGTCCACAGCGGGATGTGCGCGAAGACCACGATTGGCGTGCTTGATTTCAAGTGCTTTACGTCGTCTTCCAGCCATTCGAGCTGATCGTGACCCAGCGAGCCGAGGCCGCCCGCCTTCAGATTCATGACGTTCACCAGCCCGACGAAGTGCACGCCTTTCTGGTCAAAGCTGTACCAGCCCGCTCCCTTCGAACCCTTTCCGTAGCGCTCGCGGAATTGCTTGCCATCGTCGTCCAACACATCGTGCTCGCCAGGCACAAAGAAGGTTTGCTTCCCGGTGCTCTTCAGAATTTGATCGACATTGTCGAACTGCTCGGCCCGCGAGAGATGACTGACGTCGCCGGTATGCAGCAGGAATTCCGGTGGCGTGGCGAGGCCATTGATCTTGTCGACGGCGGCTTGCAACGTTGCCGCCACGTCCGGATTCGCCGGCTTGTTGAATCCCATGTGGCTGTCGCTGATTTGGACAAAGCTCAACTCGCCCTTTGCGACGGCAGCGCCCGAATCGGACGGCCGATTCAGCGCGAACGATTTCAGGACGCCGCCCTGCATCACGCAGAGCGTTCCCGTTCCGGCCCAGGCCATACACTTCAAGAAGCCGCGGCGGTCGATACCGTCGTGGTTGTGATCGTAAAGAATCTCGTCTTTCGTCTTGTCAGCCATAATTCCTCCATCACGTCCCGTGTATCGCGGGCTTGCCTGCGTAACGATTATGGGAACGGAGCGGCGCGAGTTGAGTTTTGATCCAGGTTGCCCGCGCCGCTCCAGGACGTGTTTCGCTTATCCAGACCGCCAACCGCGGCCCCTTATTCCCCTTTTTGATGGTTTTTATTTCGTGCGGGAAATCCGAATTAGGGAATAAAATCCGACCCCGGAAGGTCATGTTCCATGAGTCCGGGTGTCGAAGGGAAAGAGTTGGACGTGTTGGATTCACAGGAGCGCGTGCGCTTCGAGCAACTCGTGCTGCCACATCTGGACGCCGCGTTCAACCTGGCGCGCTGGATCTTGCGGGGCCGCAACGATGCCGAAGACGTCGCGCAAGAAGCCATGCTGCGCGCATTGCGCTTCTTTCGCGGCTTCCATGGCGGCGACGTGCGCGCGTGGCTTCTGCAGATCGTGCGCAATAGCTGCTACACGTGGCTGGAGAAGAACCGTCCGATGGAATTGAGCACCGAGTTTGACGAAGAGCTGTACCCGCAACCGGGCGTGACTCCCGAATCGCTGGCCATTGCCGGCGACAATCGCGAGCGGCTCACGCGCGCTCTGGAAGGCTTGCCGCCGCGTTCCCGGGAAGTCCTGGTGCTCCGGGAACTCGAAGGCTGCTCGTACAAAGAGATCGCGGCGATCACGTCGATGCCGATCGGTACCGTCATGTCTGCACTCGCGCGGGCGCGGCAGCGACTGGAACGCGCATTAACACAGGCAAATGCTGCGAGGAATCAGGAGGCGAACCGTGAGTTGTGAACTGACGCAATCAGTTCTGGACGGCTACCTCGACGGCGAACTGGACGCCGCGCGCTCCGCCGATTTCGAACGCCATCTGATTTCGTGTCCCCAATGCGCGTCGGCCCTAGAAAAGCAGGAGGCTTTGCGTACTTCGATCCAGCAGGCGGGGCTCTACGAACGTGCGCCCTCGACACTTCGCCGAAAGATCGAAAGCCAATATGGCGTTCCTCATGCGGTTACACCGATGCCGGTTAAAGTCGGAGTGCTACCGTCAAGTTGGCAGTGGCTCGCGGTGGCAGCGGCGTTTTTTCTTGCCCTCTTTTTTGGCTGGCGATTCCTTCCTGGACTCGGCGCTAATCGTGCCCAAATCGAGTTGACCTCTGCGATTGTGGACGCGCACCTTCGCTCGCTGCAGCCCGGCCACCTGGAGGATGTAGTCTCCACAGATCAACACACGGTGAAGCCGTGGTTTGATGGGAAAATCAACTTCGCTCCGCCTGTGCATGACTTTGCCGGCGATGGGTTTCCACTCGAAGGCGGCCGTCTCGATGTTGTCGAGGGTCGTGAGGTCGCGGTGCTTGTGTATGGACGCCGCAAACATGTGATCAACGTCTTCGTTTGGCCAATGGGTGAACCGGACACGAGCCCGCAATCCGGTTCTCAGCTCGGCTACAATTGGGTTTGCTGGCGTAGCGCTGGAATGGAAATATACGCGGTCTCCGACAGCAGCCCGACCGATCTCGACGCCCTGCGCAAGCTGCTGTCGGAATGAGTCGCCTTGCTAGTTGTTTTCGTAGGTGCGCGTCGCCGTGTAGGCTTTGGGAACTTCTTTTGCGTAGATGGTGTGCAGGGTCAGCGTTTTGATCTTGCCGGATCGCACCGCAACATTCTCCCAGGCACTAAACACACCTTTGCCCGAAGCGCGCAGTTCGTAGTTGTCGGAGCGCAGCTTCGCAATCGCAAAATGCCCTCGCGCGTCCGCGTGGGCTATATGCGGCGCTTTTCCTCCAGCCGACTGGTAGGTGACGATAGCGTTGGGTATCGGTTTGTCATCGGGTCCAATCACAACTCCGGTCAGGACTCCTCCGCCAGCGGTTTGCGGCTGGGCCATGGCCTGATGCGCGGCGACCAGCGCAAACAACAACATCACGCCCGAAATCAGTACGCGTCTCATGTGGTATCTCGTTTCTACTCGGCCGCGTTCTTGCCCAGTATCCTGGCGGCGTTTCGCGCGAAAGACAGGCACGTCGAACAGTGGCCCGCCCCAGCTCGGTCTGCCTCTAGTGTAAGTCTCCGCCGGTGGAACCGAGGTGCGTCGCGCCGCGGCGGTGCTTGGCTTCAACCTGCCTAACCGTACAGGTTACGGGCCGCACGAGTTCCCAATCGATTGCCTCCCCACCGCGCTTTACCCCACGCCCGGCGAAGAGCAAGTGGCTGCGGCCGGTTCGTCCAGAATCTGCCGCACCAGGCGCGCGAGCGTTGTAGGGCTGTAAGGTTTTTGCAGATAACGCCGTCGCGCGCCGTCGGGGATCTCTTCGGATCCGGCGGAATATCCGCTCGTGAAGAGCACCCGGATCTGCGCGAAACGCGCAGAGAGTCTTGTCGCCGCACCGGGACCCCCGAGTTTCGGCATGATGACGTCCAGGATCGCTAGCGCGGGTTGTTCGTGTTCGCAGCGTGCCAAAGCTTCCTCACCATCGCTGGCCGAGAGCACCCGGTAGCCTAAGCCAACCAGTGTCTGCCGCGCCATCTCTCGCACCGATTCATGATCTTCGGCGAGAAGCACAGTCTCGGTACCGCGCATCTCTGCCATCGAGGCTGCGGGCGCCTTGCTGACCGCTCCTTCTGCGACCCCGCCTTCCATGACCGGCAAATACACCCGGAACAAGCTTCCGTGGGCGGGCTCGCTGTAGACGTGAATGAAACCGCCGTGCTGCTTCACGATTCCATACACCGACGCCAAACCCATCCCGGTGCCCTTGCTCCGCTGTTTCGTAGTGAAGAACGGCTCGAAGATTCGCTCGCGAGTCTCCACATCCATACCTATGCCCGTGTCGGCGACAGACATAACCGCATAGCGCCCGGGCGCCACAAAGGGATAGAAGTGGCGGTAAGCCTCATCGAGTTCGACCATCTCCGTTTCCATCACCAAGCGGCCGCCATCCGGCATGGCGTCTCGCGCGTTGATGCACAGGTTCATCAGCACCTGTTTAATCTGGGTGGGGTCGGCTTTCACAGGATCGAGAGGCGAAGTCAGAAACTTTACCTCGATGTGCTTTCCGATGACTTTGTCGAGCAAGCTGTGCAATCCGCTGGCCACGCTATTGAGATCGACGGCGCTCGGCTGGAGCACCTGCTGTCGCGCGAAGGTCAGCAACTCACGGGTCAAGGCCGCGGCGCGGTCGGCCTGCTCGCGGATGCGGCTGAAGCGGTCCGCGATCGCCGGATTGTCACGGCATTGGTCAAAGCCAAGCTCCGCCCATCCGAGGATGGCGCCCACGACGTTGTTGAAATCGTGCGCGACGCCTCCCGCCAGCTGCCCAACCGCCTCGAATTTTTGCGCTTGCCGCAGCTGGCGCTCCATCGCGCGCAGTTCGGTCACGTCTTCCGCGATCACTTCGAACTCATCGAATTTACCGGAAGTCGATAGACGGCGTGCGTGCAGGCGCACGACCACGATTCCTCCGTCGGCGCGCCGCCACTCGGCTTTCTTGCCATGAACCTGGCCGCGCTCCCGGCACGTCGCCATGAGTCGCGCGTGCAGTTCCGGTAAGCGAAACAAGTCCCGGAAGTTCATGGTTTTCAGCCTATCGGAATGAGCGCAGCCAAGAATGCGAAGCAGCATGGGATTCGCATCCAGAAACTCGCCGGCCGAGGACACTCGAGAGATGCCATAGACAGCGTGCTCGACAAGGTCGCGGTTGCGCGCTTCGGACACACGCAGCGCTTCGTGAGCTTGTGCATTTTCGTCGCGCAGTCCTTTTTCGGTCATGGCCCGCACCAGCGCAACCGGCAAACGCGAAAGGTGGTCTTTCGGAATGTAATCGCTGGCGCCTTGCTTGATGCATTCGACCGCAGCCTCCTCGCCCACGGTTCCGCTTACCAGCAGAAACGGTATGTCTTTGCCGGTGCCTCGCAATTCGACAAGCGCATCGAGGCCGCTCCAGTTGGGAAGCTTGTAGTCGGCCAGAACCGCGTCGAAACTGTTCTCGGCCAGTGCGGCGCGAAATTCTTCCGGCGTTTCCACCAACGTAGGTTCCACCAGAAAGCCGGATTCCCGCAGTTCAAGCAGAATCGAATCCCTGTCGACAACAGAGTGCTCGACAATCAGCGCCCGCAACACCGTCGAAATCTTGGAATTTTGGGTTTCTTCCAACGTTCCGGGCTTCATTGCGCGACTCCGGCGGCCTTCACAGTGGAGAGGCGGCCCGGCGACACTTGGTTGCCACGGGTCGCTATCGATGACCTCTGCCGACTTTTCCACGCCCGGTTCATCGTCCTGAACCACGCACTGCATTTTCCTGAACGACGGTCTGCACTTCTTCTTGGGCAACCACCTGCCGTAGCTCGGCTTCCACTGTATCCAGAAACTTCCCGAAGCTCCGTCGGTCCTTCGCAGTCCACGCCCCAACACTTAGACGCAGATCAATCGGCCCCCAAGGCGAACGCGTCTGGTTGTGTACGGCGATACGCTTGGCCAGTCCCTGGAGCATCATGGGGCCGCTCGGAGCCACGGCGTCAACAGCGAGCAGGGCAAATTGCTCTTGTCCTAGCCGCGAAACAATGTCGCTCCGGCGGCAGCTATTCACCAGAATTTGCGCCACATCCCGCAGTGCCTCGTCTGCCGCACCTGGGCCGAATCCCTCCCGCAGGGTATGCAAATTTTCGAACAATGCACAAATCAATACGAGCGTACCGCCAGTGCGCTGTGCTTGTTCCTGACACCGCGTTCCGAGGGTGAGCAGCCCTTCGCGCGTGTACAGGCCAGTCAACGGATCGCGGAGCAGATCCGCCAACCCTTCGAACGTGTTTCGTTCCATCGCGTTCCGCAGCACCCGGCCGAGGGTCCGCCCATCCAGGAACCCTTTCAACACGTAGTCCATCGCACCTTCACTGAGGCTCTGCGCGGCGTACTGCTTGTGTGCGGGCTCGGCGAGAACGACAAGCGGGATGCCAGGCGCGGAACGGCGCACCAGGTGCACGCCATCGAGCGGGTCGCGGGGACTAAGCTTCAGATCCAGAATAATGAGTTCAGGGTCGATTGCTTTCACGGTCGGAATCAACGTCTCGAGGGTCGATACCACGGTCAGATCAAGTCCACCGGCGGTGTCCGGGAACAGCACACGAAGTATGTCGATGGTTTCGCTGGCGTCGGCTTCCGCGAGGAGAATACGAGTCTTTTTTTGGCTCATGGCCCAGCCTCATTCCCCAAGGAGTGTTGGAAAACCAGCAGCACGCAATTCGGCAACCGGCCAACTCAAAAAACGAATCGTCCATCGCCGCGCAGAGCGCTGCGTGACTGGAGAGGACAGTCTTTTACACAGAGAATAAACGCTAGGAAAGGGGTAGGTTCATTGTCGCGCATTGACGACGATAGTCAAGCGTACTTCGTATGTTGATGCCGATGCGCTACGTCCCTCTCAAAACAGAGAACTTGGCGCTGGCCCGGCGAAGTAAGACTGCAATTCCGCCCGCGATCAGGCCGCCGGCGACGATGACACCTTCCCACGCCAAGCCCGCGGCGAACACCAGATGGCCTGCCGCTCCGAACGGAGCGAGGAGCGCCACCAGAGCTGCTTCGCGCACGCCTATACCTCCTTGCGTGAGCGGAACAACGGCCGCGAGTTTCGCCAGGGGCCATGCAAACAGCCAGACCCGCAGTGGCAATACCAGCCCGCAGGCAACCGCCAGCCGCGCCGTCAGGATGAGAAATGTCGCCTGGATAAAAGTTCCAGCCAGCCAACCGAACAGCAACATGTACGGCCGGCGCGATACGCGTCGAAGCGCATGCTTGAGTCGCGCAAGCCACCGCCGAAATCGAATCGAGCGGCCTTGCAACAAGGCGCGATGCAACAAAATCGATAAAGCCACCAGGACAACGATACCTGCAATGGACACGAGCAACGCTATGTGAGCCGTAGCTTGCAGGTTTTCCGGCACCGAGCCCGGCAGCAGAGCCAGACCCAGCAGCACCAGTCCCGCCTGCGCCGTCACGTCCAGAAATCGGTCCACCACGTTGCCCGCGAGGACCGCCGCCGGACGCGGGCTGCGCCGCAGGCCGACCGCCAGACGGATCACGTCGCCGCCGACAATCGACGGTAAGAACAGCGTTCCGAACAGTCCTCCGAGATAACATTGCGCGCTGGTCGCGAAATCCAGTTCGGCGCCCGCGCCGTTCACCACCATTCGCCATTTCGCGATACCCAGCGTGTGCGCCAGCAGGTAGCCCAGCAGCACCGCCAGAAAAAACCACGCGGGAATCTGTGCGATTGCTCTTCGCACGGTCGCGAGCGGAAGAAAATGCAGCATCACAGCTAGAATCGCGACACCCGCGATCCAACGCAATACAATGGGCAGCCAGCGACGCGAGTCCTGCGGCGAATGATGTGCGCCAAGCATGAAAGTGAAGTTATCTCACAAAAGCGAAGCGTCGGTACGAATGGGGGGTGGCTTGTCGCTGGCTGCAACTACTCTTCAAGAGCCGAAGATTTCATCAATCTTTGCGGCCAGTGCAAAATCCAGATTGCTGATTCCCTTTACGCTGTGCGTATTCAAGTCGATTACCACCTTGTTCCACACGTTGAACCACTCGGGGTGATGATTCATCGCTTCGGCGACCAGCGCGACTCGCGTCATGTTGCCGAATGCGTTCACGAAATCCTTGCACTCGAACGAACGGTGCAGCTTGCCGTTTGTCAGAGTCCATCCCTTGGTATGGGTCAACCGCTCGTGCACTTCGGCGTCGCTCAATTTCTTTGCCTCGGGCATTTGATGTTCCTCCTCCGTCGAAGACTACCACGGGTTGTCGTAGCGGACGCTTTCCATTGACCGTGAGTCTCGACGCCCTTATTCAGTGTCGGCAACGCAAACAAAGTTCGCCGCGTCATTCGAATCGCCGCTACCTTTGTACTTCGCTGTTTGTGGATACGGGCACAGCAACCGCGTCATCTTCACATCTCTGGTCGCTCCCCGGCCTTCGTATTTCGTGGCAATAATGTCGGCTGGCGCCACGCCTTTCTCGACCCACTGCTCGATCGCGAGTTGTGCGCTGTGATGGGTGTCTTTCGCCGTTGGTGACGGCCCATCCTGTCCAAAGGCGTCTGGTCCTGGTCCTCCGCTGCAGTGCTGCATTCCGGGCGCCATGTAGAGCCGGATAAACGCGGCGCTGGTATCGCGTCCCACGGTGGCCACCACTTCGTTGTAGTAGTCGACCGAGTTCAGCGGGGAAATCGCCGGATCATCCCAGCCGTGGTACAAGATCAACTTCCCGCCCCGCGTTCTAAAGGCAGCAAGGTTCACTTCCGTTGCGTTCAGAATTTTCGCCAACTTCGCATCGGCTGCCTTCACGGCTTCGCCCAGATCGGCGCCTAGATAGTTCCAATCCGCGTTGTCGTAAACCATGTCACCGTAAAACCCGCTGGCGAACGCAAACAGCAAACCCTTACCGGGTGTCGGCCCGGTGATCCAGAGCGACCAGCCTCCTGGTCCGTCCTCTGCACCGGGCAAAAGCCCTGGAAATATTTGGCGGCCGTGAGAATCGTGCGCGCCCTCGTACAATTTCTTCAGCGCGGTCACTTGCGGCGCGGTCAGACACTTGTCCGAATTGCTGGTCTGGCAAAGAATGGTGGCCGGATCGAAGTGACACTTCCTTGGGTCGTTCAGGATTCCATCGGAGACGTCGTCCTGCGCGTCGCACGCATCATTCACCGCGCGCGCGATCGCCGGCAGTTTGCTTGAAGGAATGTAACTGGCTTCGTCGGAGGTCGTAGCCTGCGCATTCCAGACCGCGCTGGTCAGCAGGTGCGTCCAGAAATTGGCCGGAGCACCGGCAATAATCCCGTCGTAGTCGGCCGGGAAACGTTGCACCTCCATCAGCGCCTGCCGCCCGCCGTTCGAACAGCCCGCAAAATAGGAGTGTTGCAGATGATTGCCGTAAAAGTTTTTGATCATGATCTTGGCGATCTCGGTCATTTCGTGGATGGCCCGGTATCCGTAGTCGGTGATCTTCTCCGGGTGTCCCAGCGCCCAGCGCGCGTCGGTGCCCGCCGCGGAGTGGCCCGTATCCGTGCCCGCCGTGGCGTATCCTTCCCGCACCGCGAGTGCCAGCGCGTGAAAGTCGATCTCTCCCGCGAAACCCCCATTTCCTCGACCCTGAAATTTCCCATTCCAACCGCCGACCGGCAGCCACACCTCGATCTTGATATTCGAATCGCTGCTTGGCTGGGCCTCGATGGCAACGCGGCAGAACGCGGGCAGCGCTTTGTATAGCGCCGCGTCGCTCCCCATCCACGGCGTCACCGGCGTCATCGGAGTGAACGTCCCTCCGGCGACCCGCTGCGCCAACGTAATTTTCGCGTTTGGCAGCACGGCCTTCGCTAGCTGTTCACACGAAGCTGCCGTCGCCTCGTTCTTCTGCCCAAAACTAGCGCTCGACAAAAACGCCGTAACCACCGCCACCACAAAAATCTTCTTCATCGATAACTCATCCCTCCAGATTCTGGCCATGATCTTCGAATTCGCTTGGATGACGCATTACGTCGTCGTTGCGTGTGGGTTTCTTGTTCCGCGTGCACATATTAGCGGAATGCCAAACGCAGTCCAACGAATTCGCGCCAGGAACCGACCCGAACAGCCCCTTCGCCGCCCCCGCAATCTCTCCGTGAACTCCAATCTCTTCTCAGAGTGCTGTTCGTTAGTTCCTTCTTTGTCTTCCGCCTTGCTTGCTTCCGATGCGCCGCGGTCAGATACTCCTCGAGTTAATGCTGCATTTAGCTTGCCCCCCGCATAAAGGAATCGCCACTTTGCCAAATTCGAAGTCAGAAAGAGAACACGCCGTGCGCAAATTCGCCATGCTCCTCGCATTCACCGGCCTGCTGGCCCTCGCCGCCTTTGCCCTGGTCGAATCACTCTCCCGCGCCGCCGCGGTGGGTTCCTCCGGGTATCACGTCATCAAGACCGTTTCCGTCCCGGGTGACGACGGCTGGGACTATCTCACCGTCGACAGTGACGCCCGCCGCGTGTACATCTCCCACGGCACTCATGTGGTTGTCATGAACGCCGATACCTACGCCATCGAAGGCGACATCCCTGACACGCCAGGAGTGCACGGTATCGCCATTGCCTCCGACCTGGGGCGCGGCTTCATCAGTAATGGTCGCGCCAACACCGCCACCATCTTTGATCTCAAAGCGTTGAAGACCATCGGCACGGTGAAGACCGACGCCAATCCCGATGCCATCGCCTATGACCCCGTCTCCAAGCGCGTGTTCACTTTCAATGGTCGCGGAAAAAACACCACCGCCATCAACGCCGTCGACGGTTCCGTCGTAGGCACGCTAGCCCTGGGAGGCAAACCGGAATTCGCCGTTGCGGACGGCAAAGGCAGCATCTTCGTCAACAATGAAGACACCTCCGAGCTGATGGAGCTGGCCACGCAAACAGTCACCGAGACTCACCGCTGGCCCCTGGCCCCTTGCAAGTCCCCCTCAGGCCTGGCCATAGATCGTAAGAACCGCCGCTTGTTCTCTGTGTGTGATGAAAAAGTGATGTCGGTCGTGGACCCCGACAAGGGCAAGGTTGTCGCGACGCCGGCAATCTGTGATGGTCCCGATGCCGCAGCTTTTGATCCGGCCACTAACTACGTCTTTGCCTCCTGTGGCGACGGCACTCTGACGGTCATTCACGAAGACTCGCCCGACACGTTCACGGTAATCGACAGTGTCTCTACCAAGAAGAGCGCTCGCACGATGGGCCTCGACCTCAAAACCCACAACATCTTCCTCCCAGCCGCAGACTTTGATCCCCCAGCCCCCGGCGAGCGCCGCGGAAAAATGAAGCCAGGCAGTTTCGTGATTCTGGTGGTAGCGAAGTAGCGTGCGGCCCAGAGCAGGGCCTTCGCGTCGCCGAAATGATGAGGGCAACCACAGGGAACCTTAATCCTTTAGAATCAACGCCTCCAAAAACCGGGGGAGGGGTCAACATCCCGAAAAACAAAAAGCGCCGGTGAACTCAATCACCGGCGCATCGGGAACTTCTGGGAAATCCCTTCAGATTATGGAACAAGCCGGGTGTTATGAACACCGGCAAAAAGCGAGACGCTGGTCCCGGCCGACTGCGGCAACCACCACATATTCCGGATCCACTTGTGCTCGCTGACCATCATGCGCTTCCCGATGAAATCCATCACCAAAGGGCTGACCTGGGTTGCCGCGTACATCGCCCCCGAATGCGAAAAGGGCCGTAGCAGCGGGTTGGCTTCGGTGCCGTATCCTTCGGAAATGGCGCGCCGCGTGGACCACGCATCGAATGCCGCCGCGCCGCTGCCGGTAATGGATAGCGCATACCACAAGCGCCGCTCCGTGGGGGTCTCGCTGGGCCGTGAAATCGACATTTTCACGCCTGAGATCGGCTTGGCTGGCTGCGAGCCCGGCGTATAGCCTGGCTCCATCATTTCTGCGGCGGCCAGTTCTGCGTCGTTCTTTATTTTGGGCTCGGGAGCAGACGGCAACGGCTGAGAGAGCGAATCGGTTGCTCGATCGTTTGTCGAATCGCTTATTGCCGCGGATGCGTTCGTCACCGTCTTTGCGGTGCCCTCAATCTGCGGAAAGGGGCACAGAAGTAAAATCGTGGCCAACAACATTGTGATCACCTCAGTGTAATCAGTAGATGCTCGGACGGGCACAAAGTACCTGCCCGCGACAGTTGAACTATACTGAGCGACGGTTCAGCTCACACTGGACTGTTGGTCACATTCTGAGTGGTACCCTGCTCTGGGAATCAGGTTTACCTCGCGCGGGACTTTTGTACTAGCACCTCGCTCGCGGGAGTTCTCGATGGCTGGCAGTGCCGCGCCGCGCAGAGAATCGACTCTGCTATAATCGCGCGCGATCACTCCGGCGGCGCCGGTGTCATCGGGTCCAAATCGCTGGTGGCCGCGACAGAGAGCCAACAAAATGTGCGCTAACGAATCCTCCTCCGCGAAACGCGCTCCCATCCCTCAGCGTGGCCCTCAGGCGCCGCGCTTCATCGTCATCGAAGGTCCTCTGCGGGTAGGCAAGACCACGCTCGCCAAGGTTCTCGCCGAGCGCCTGCACGCACGGCGTGTGTACGACTGTGAAGACAACCCTTTTCTTGCGGATTTCTATGAGGAAAAGCCGGGTTCGGCATTCCGCACTCAGATGTATTTCCTGATCGAACGCCAGAAACGGCTGCGCGAAGCCCTTTCGGTGGAGGCGCCTGGACCTATCCTTTCGGACTTTCTGATGGAGAAAGATCGTATCTTCGCCAATCTGAATCTGAACGATGAAGAGTTGAAGCTCTACGACCGCTACTACGAGATGCTGGCAGCCGAAATCCCTTCCCCCGATTTGGTAATTTATCTCCAGGCCAAACCTGAAGTTCTGCGTGCCCGCATTGCTAAAAAAGCCTCGCGCGACGAAACGCACATTTCCCTCGAATACATCGAAGAGGTTGCCCGCGCGTACGAGCACTTCTTCTTTCACTACGCCGCGTCCGATCTGCTGGTGATCGACACCTCGGATATTGACTTCGTCGAGCGCAGTGCCGACCTCCAACAACTCCTCCGCCGTCTGCAGGACCCGGTCAAAGGCACGCAATACTTCCTGCCCCTGGGCGCTTCCGAATAGAACGGCCGTCACACCCGTGATGGCATGGCCTATACCCTCATGTGGCGGAAGTTGAGCCAATTGTCTGGGTTGGGGGCTTCGATCTTGATGCCGAGTCCATGCCGGCGGCACGGCGAGATGGGACGGCGAGCCTTTAGAGGATTACTCCTCAGGCGGTTCCTTCCGGGTCTTCGTCTTCCGGGTTCTTTTCTTTGAACTCAGCTTCCTGCATGGCGGCAAGCAGCCACTTCCGCAGGACGACCAGGTAATGTGGCTTGACCTGGCGAAACACGAGTCCCATGCCGAGGCTGGGGTTGGCGTAAATGACGGTAGCGTCGGCCTCGAAATACGTGCCGTCGGTCGCGAAGATTTTCACCAAGACCCGGCTCCGGGAAGCTAAAGGGGCTGCAGAATCCAGATAACAGCCGTATAGGCTTAGCTCGGTTACGTTGCCGCCGACCGGTGTGCCTACCTCTGGAATGACCGCTGCCGGGGCCGAAAACGGATACCTGGGTACTCTACGCTGCTGCTCTTCTCCTTGGTTCATTGTGCTAAGACTAATGGCAGCAGGGACATGCGTACATCAGTAAGAGTGCGGGATTTTGTGTGGCACGAGACTGTAGCTTGTCGTATCGAATCACTCGTTATGTTGGATTGGGCGGCGCAGCGCTCTTGACGGGAAGCCAGCCGTCGTACGGAAAAACCGAACCAGGTTGTCGAAGTGTCGGCTCGAGGCGGCCTGTTCCCTTGGCCGGTAGCGGTTCTCCGTGTGCCTACCAGTTACCCTCTTAAGTTAATGAATCAAAACTGTTTATAGGCGAAAGCGAAGGCCAATGGCCTGCCGTACCATTGTTGATGTTCTTCCGTACTCTTAATTTAGCCCCAGACCGCACGGTTCGCTTTCTGCCGAGCGGGAACGAGGCAAACGAATGGGCAGTGAGTACGCGAACCCGGCGGCGAACTCGGATGGCCACCGCGCCAAACCATGTTTCGTCAGCGTCGTACGCCGCTACGCGGTGCCCGTCTTAGCCCTGGCCGCCGTTTCCACACTCGCCGGCTTTGAGGTTGCCCGTATCCAAGGCGGTGCAGCTTGGGGCAGCAGAAATCTTGTGCAAGCTGCTTTGTTGACCGACATTCCCTCCAGTACCGGCAACGCGGTGGACCCGAGCGTCAATACCTTCTCGCGCTTGGGTCCCCAAGAGCAGGCGGAGCACTTGCTGGAGCAGGCCATCGCTCGCAACCCCGAATCGATCGATGTCATTGGCAAGAATATCGACGGCTGGCGCGGCCATCTGCAGAATACCGATCGCTTGTTCGATCTCGTGCACACCGCACTGAACTCTGACGATCTCCGGGTGCGAAGCGCGGCGCTGGAAATCGATCTCGCCGCCAACAATCTTAGCAAGTCGCCTCAGAGCGTCGCGCATTTGGTGCACGAACTTCGCGCCGCTCCTTCGGAGCGCTCATCGATTCTGTGGCAGCTCGGTGCGCTCGGCAATCGGGGCGTCGAACCGGACCTTGTCCTCGCGCAGCTCCTGACCTACGTGCATGACCGCAACGAAGATACCCGTTACTGGGCCGTCGAAGGATTGGGAATGCTTGCCACCGACGCGGCGGTCGACCCGCTGCTCGATCGCTTCGCCCATGACCCTTCCGCCAAGGTCCGCAAGCGCGCCGGTTGCAACCTGGCGAAGTCCGGCATGCTCACCAAGGAGCAGCGCCTGGCCGCAGTACCCGATCTACTGAACTTTTTCGACGACGACGCACTCGACTCGGCCACCCGCGGTTGGGTCTACGGAGCCCTTCGCCTGATCACCGGGACGGAACTAGGTAATGACGCCAATGCTTGGCGAAAGTGGTGGGCCAATCGCAACTCCGCTCACAAACATCCGATCAATCGTAGCGGCATCCTCTTCGCATAGCGCCTTCGCTGGTTTTTCCGCATCGCTCTTGCAGCAATACAATCGAAATCACGCCTTGAATGGACAGACCGAAGTAGAACTCGGCACCGGCGCCTCCAGCACCGTTGTGCAGCCACTTTCAACTTCTCCCTGCCTATGTTCGACGGTATAGTTGCGCCCGCACAGCGCGGAGGGCACGCCCATGGAACTGTTGTCACGCCGAAAGTTCTTCTTAACTTCGCTCGCTAGCAGCGCGGTTGCCAGCGTCGGCAGACTTTTTGGAGGCACACCTTCGTCCAACGCCGCCGTTGCGGCGCCTGCGGGTCCAGAAGGCAAACGGCCGCTGATTATTTCCAGTGCGAATGGCTTGCATGCGCTGGATAAGGGCATGGACATCCTGAAGAAAGGTGGAGACACGTTGGACGCGGTGATTGCGGCGGTTACCGTGGTGGAAGACGATCCAAATGATGATTCGGTGGGCTACGGCGGGTTGCCCAACGAAGAAGGCGAAGTCGAACTGGACGCGAGTTGCATGCACGGGCCGACGGGACGAGCCGGCTCGGTGGCTTCCGTGCGGCGCATCAAGAATGTGGCACGGCTGGCCAAGACGGTGATGGAAAAAACGAATCACGTGATGATCGTTGGGGATGGGGCGCGGCGCTTTGGCGTAGCGGAGGGATTCGAGGAGATGAATCTTCTCACCGAACATTCGCGGCTCATTTGGCTGGCTTGGAAGGCGTCTACTTCGCTTAACTGGAGACCGGGAATCGATTCGCCTGAATGGAAAGAGCATGTTTCAGCGATCTTCGATGGCGACGTGGAGAAAATTGCGTACGCTGAACGTGTGATCGCGCATCCGCCTACGGGTACGATTCCGTGCATGGCGATCAATGAAAAGGGAGACATTTCGGCTACCACTACCACTTCGGGCCTGGCGTGGAAAATTCCCGGGCGTGTCGGGGATTCACCGATCATTGGCGCGGGATGTTTCGTAGACAACGAGGTGGGCGCGGCGGGTTCGACGGGGAAGGGCGAAGAGAACATCAAGATCTCCGGCGGGCATACGATCATTGAAATGATGCGCAAGGGAATGTCGCCGAAAGATGCCTGCCTGGAGGCGCTGAATCGAGTCGCGCACAACTACAAGAACGATAAGAAGAAGCTGGCGACGTTCCACATTTTCTTTTACGCATTGAATAAGGACGGAGTGCACGGCGCCGCTTCGTTGTGGCGCAATACCTACGACCGAAGTCATCACGCGACGTACGCTGTGCACGATGGAACCGAGGCGCGCCTGGTCGACTGCGTGCCGCTGTTCGATGATATTGGAGGCACCTAACTGCCGCCAGAGATGGCAACGTTGATGTGCACCTGTCCCGCAACTTTGGCGTTCAAAACTTTCACAGTCTGTCGTTTCTGTTTTATCCTTTCATGTTATGGACCAAGCCAACATTCTGATTATCGGTGGCGGCGTGATCGGTTGCGCTATCGCGCGCGAGGTTTCGCAGCGGTGGCAAGACGTGTTTCTCGTGGAGCAATTCCCCAGAGTTGGCATGGCTACCAGCACGCGCAACAGCGGCGTGATCCATTCGGGTATCTACTATCCGAAAGGGTCGCTGAAGGCGCGGCACTGCGTCGAAGGCAATCGCTTGTCTTACGAATTCTGCGAAAAGCACAATGTTCCCTATCGGAAGACAGGGAAGCTTGTGGTGGCGGCAAACGCGCACGAGGAACACGAACTCGAGGCTCTCGCGCAACGCGGACTCGACAACGGCGTTGAGGGGCTTACCATCATCGGCCCCAAGGAGATTCAGGCACGCGAGCCGCACGTTCGCGGCACAGCGGCACTGGACGTGCCCTCTACCGGTATTCTCTCCGCCGAAGACCTGGTGCGCACGCACGCGCGGCTGGCTATCGAAAAGGGCGCGAACATTGTGACGCACGCGAAAGTTGTGGCGCTTACTCCGACGCCTGGCGCGGTTCGCGTCGACCTCGAAATCGGCGATGAAGGCGATATGCAGAAGGAATCGATTGAGGCGCGGTGCGTGGTAAATGCCGCGGGACTCTTTGCCGACGAAATCGCTGCCATGCTGGGAAACAAATCGTGGCGCATCTATCCGGTGCGCGGTGAATACTGCGAAATCCGCGGTCCGCGGTCGAACCTGATCAACAGTCTGGTTTATCCGTTGCCGCACCATGACGGGTTGAGCCTCGGAGTCCACTTCACAAAGACCTTGTGGGGAACCGTGTTGCTTGGGCCGACAGCGACGTATGTCGAAAGCAAAGACAATTACGAACGCGGCCGATTGCCGATTCGCGATTTTGCCGAGAGCGCGAAGACGCTCTTGCCGGAAGTCGAAGAACACGATCTGCAGCTGGGTTATTCCGGGCTGCGGCCAAAACTGGTGCCTCCTACGGGTAAGGGCATCGCGGACTTCGTGATCACTCGGGATCCCGCGGTGCCGCAGGCGATTCACCTCGTTGGGATGGAATCGCCGGGCCTGACGGCAGCCTCCTCCGTCGCAAATCACGTTTACCAGCTCGTTGGGGAAACCTTCGACTAGGATCCACCGCTTTTGCAACGCGAAAAACTGGCCTCAGCGACTAAAGCCGGACTGAAACCAAACCTCAGCGGCACGGCGGAAACCGTGCCCTCCCGTTGATACACAGTTCGGGAATGCCGAGTGACTTCGCACGACGAACTCATCGAAGGGTAAACGAAAGGAATAACTAAGATCTAAGAACCTGGAACCAAGCTTTACTTCGCTCCGCGGCCGGCGTCTGGCAATTTTCCTGCAGCTTCTATTACTTGCTCCGCGAGATAATTCCTTACGCGAGCTTCGTCGCGCGCGATGGCGAGGTACGCGGAACGCAGCAATTGCTCTTTACGGTTACGCAACGTGTCGCGGATGGTCTGCTGAACCTGGGGATCGGAAATATTTCGCTGTCCCGGCGATTCGCGGGTGACCAGCTTCAGAATCCGGTAGCCATCTTTGAGGCCCAGCGGCGGGCTTATTTGTCCCGGCTTCATGGCCATGACCATTTTCTTGAGCATCGGATCAGACTGGTTGAGCGCGGATTCCGGAACGTATCCCAAGTCTCCGCCGGTGGCTGCTGAGTTCATGTCCTCGGAATAGTCCATGGCCAATTGAGAAAAATCGGCGCCGCTATTCAGCCGGTCCATCAGCATTTTTACTTTGCGTTGTGCTTCGGCTTCGTTGGTGGCGTCGTCATTCTTGCGGTTGCGGATCTGGGGCTCTTTGCGGGGAGTCACGACGATTTGCGCGATGCGGTACTGGGGTTCCGCTACGTTGAACTGCGCCTTGTTCGCGTTGTAAAAATCGGTTACGTCCTGGTCGGTGATCGAGATTTTCGCTACCACTTCGCGGTTCAAGAGTTTCTGAATCGAAAGCTGGCGGCGCAGGTCGCGCTTCAGGTCGTCCACGGAAACGCCCCGCTCTTTTAACTGGCGCTGGAATTCATCTTCGGTGTAAGGGCTTTTCAGCTCCGTGAATTTATCCTCGACTTCGCCGTCGCTCGCTTCCAGGTTCAGCTTCTTGGCGCGCTCCAGCAGAATTTCGTTGTTAATCAGCTCGTCCAGCACATTGAGCTTCAGCGAGAGAGCTTCTTCCTGCGATGGCTCTTGTCCCTCGGGATTCACACGCGTGCGGTAATACTTTTCGACGTCGGCGCGCTTAATCTCTTTGCCATTGACGAGCGCCCACACGTCGGGCGAATGCTCTACTTCCTGCTTGCAGCCAGCCACACCCAGGAATATCGCGCCCGCCAGCGGCAGCAACACCGCAGCACGGCGCAATTGAGTCGAGCGCATCTTGAAAAGGATTAAAGCCAAGGCCAGAAGCTCAGGCGGCTTTCTTTACGCGGCCGCCGCGGATGCAGGCCGTGCAGACTCGGATATGCTTGGTCGCTGTCCCCACCACCGCGCGTACCCGCCTCAGGTTGGGATTCCACCGCCGCCGCCGCGTGTTGTTCGCGTGGCTGATTACGTTTCCGAAAGCTGGGCCTTTGCCGCACAACTCACACTTCGCCATCGTTCATCCCACTTTGCAATAAAATTGTTCAGGTGCAGAACGTCTAAGTGTAACAGACCCAGGCCCAGGAATGTAATGCCGGGGTAGCGTGTGGTGCCGAGGGCGGATTGTAGCCATGGGAACGGCGTTCCGCGGAACGCGGCGGGCCGAAACCGACGGTTAGCGCGACTCCAAAGGTTCCTGCCCAACTTTCGCCATCATGGCGAGTGCCGCGGCGTAGAACGGCTTCAAAAATTCGACCGCCAGCGTTGCGCTCTTGGAGGCCTGCTCACCGAGTATTCCCTGCAAGTGGCCGTCTTTCAAGAAGATCGTTTGTACCAGGATTGCGGCTGCTGCTTCGTGTTCTGTCACCATTTAGTTCTCTCCTTGATTTCATTGCGTGACGAGTCTACCACTTCGCGGACGGGGACCAGTGGCTTCGGAGCCAGTTTGGGCACGGCTTAAGGCGATCGGAGGATGCATGGTTCCGCGCGCCGGATTGTCGAATTGATCGTTTCGCTTCATCTCATCACCCTCCATTCGCAACGGAGTCGAAGCGTTCTTCGTAAGCTTGGCGAATAACATTATCCGAAGGACTGAAAGTGTTTCCAGAACTCCGGCCATCCCTGCCGGGGAGCGCCGCATACGTAGACCTCCGAATACTTGCCGATGGCCTCGTTGATCACGCCGTACGGATTGCTGAGATGCGCAGCCCACGTGCAGTTAACGAAGTTCCGCTCAAGAAAATCGTGGTCCATACCGACCATGATTACGGTCTGCGGCGGTGGATCGCCATAGCCGCGCAGCCAATTGGAGTTCATTCCGCTGATGGCGGCAGGCAACCCGTAGGCATGGCCGTAGAGATTGATCGCCCCCGCTTCCCCTTCATCGCCGGCGAGAATACCGAGATGTGTGCGGTCCCCCGTCGGGAACGTATCGCGCACCTGCGCAACGGTGGCGGCAATCTCGGGCCAGCCAATCTCCATGTTGAAGCTGTCATTTGCGGCATCGGCTACACGCCACCAGGCGGAATTCACTGGTGCAATCGGGGCGACCAGAGAGACTACGATCAGGCCGCTGATGACCAGGGAATTCCATGTCGCGCGGACCACAGCGCCCGCGACGCGGGGTTGAAGAGACGCGAGCCAGCGCTCTCCCCACACGGCCCCAGCAGCAAGAAGCATGGGATACCCGGGAGAGAGGTAGTAATCCCGGCCGCGAGCGGCGAGGAAAGCAACGAGCGGGATGACATACATCCAGCCTAGCAGACGGAAAGGCTTGCCTTGCTGTGTGGCGAACAGAAACCATAGTCCGGCGCACCAGAGAGGGACCGTAATTGGGTTGGTGGCTTTCCAGAACTGATTGAGGAGAAAGTAGTCTGTCCTACCCCAGCGGATGTCGCGCGCATGAATGCTCTTCATCCAATCCAACCCAACGAAATGGTGCTGAAACTGCCAGAAAACAACCGGTGAAATGATGGCCAGCGCGAGAGCGATTCCGGCCCAAAACCAAATGGAACGCAGAAAGCGGCGGTTCGGCGTCAGAAGCATTCCGCCAAGGAGCCCTGCAACGAGAAACAGCATCGTGTATTTGCACATGATGCCGATGCCGACGGCCGCCCCGGTCGCGAGCCACCAGCGCGGATCTTGCGAGCGAAGCAGGCACGCGATGCACCAGGCGACGGCGACCCAGCAGAACATATCAAACGTCATATAGGAAAGAAAAGAGCCGGAGAAGACCACCGGCCCCCCGATGCTCGCCGCCACCGCCGCCACGAGAATTGCCTGGCGTTTGCCGCCCAACTGACGTGCGATGAGCCCGCTGAGAACAGCTACCAGGCCAATGGAGACCGCAGCCAAAAAACGGTATCCGGTTAGACTGGTTCCAAAGATCGCCAATTCCCCTCGGGCGAGCCAGGCCGTGATCGGAGAATAGACGACGTAGCACCAATCCAGATGGAGCGCGTTAGTGTAGGAGAGCAGCTCGTCGCGGTGAAACCCGTATCGGCCGCTCGTTGCTATGTGCATGAGCGTGAATGCTAGCCCGGTGATCCATAGTGTCCCGGTGTCGCTCAAACAAAGCCGCTGCCGGAGTGCAGTTTCTTGCATGGCGTCCTCGGAATTTGGCTAGATGCGGAAGCTCATCTTTGCACGCTCTGACCGCTTGCCCCAGTGATCCTCGACTGGCGTACATGCATCGGTGAGGGTACTCACTGTGCGTCCTCGCTTCATTCAACAGCGAAAGGAACGCACAAGGTGCACATTAATCGACAATACTGCATATTCACAATATGTTCCAAATGCTCCAAGAAAAGGGCTGTTCGTGGTTAGTCGAAGAACTCCGGCAACTGGCACACTGATCGTAGCGAAGGCGGCCGAACTCATGTATGCCCAGGTCGACAGGTTCGCGCATCTGGCTTCGCTTGTGATGGGCAAGCTCATCAATGAAGCTCGTGGCGAGGTGAAGTTCAGTGCCGACACTCTGGCCTACTACGCTCCATCCCAATCGCCAAACAGGTACTGCCGGGGCCGTGAATCGGAGTCGTCGCTGGTTGTCGTCTGTGCGAAGATTCTGGGCGCTGAGCACAAAAGCAGCAGCACCGCCAGGCAGCATATCCTGCGTATGCCCTTCTCGAAGTGTTGGATGGCAGCGCCGACGATCCTGACCGCGGTTTCCTGGTTCCCGATACCGCCGTCAACACGGCTGCCGAGGTGGACGACGCTGGATTCTGGCCAGTAATGAGTCGGCCGTCAACGATGGAAAACGGCTGCCAGCTGGGGAGTTTTTCAAAGATGGCTCCCAGCCGCTTCAACTCATCCTCAACAAGGAACGGCACGACGTCACAGTCGCCAAAGTGCAGTGATGCCGGCAACGGTCGTAAGTTTGCGACCGCATGAGGCCGTTTCGGACCAACCTCAGATTGCCCTGGCGGCAGGAAGTTAAATGCTTGAGACTATCGGCTAGTCAATTGCATCAAAGGGGTGGATTTTGGATCGTCGTAGCCCGCCTAAAGGAGAGGTCTGGCGAACTTCGATGCGGTTGAACGTCTCCTTGTTCCGGGTTTGGTAGTTTACATGGCCGAGTAAACGTGGCGGGTGCTCGATCGAATCCAGATCCCTCAACAGGTGTCAATGGAAGCTGAAAGGGAATGTGACTCATATGCGCCAATTACGCGACCTGCTGCAAGAAGCACAGCAAAATGGAGTTGCCATCGGCCACTTTAATGTTTCGGACCTGGTCCTATTGAAAGCGGTGTTCGCCGCTGCCCGGGAACTGAACGTGCCCGTCCTGGTCGGCCTGTCAGAAGGGGAGCGCGAGTTTGTGGGAACTCGTCAAATTGCAGCTCTCGTGCGAAGCCTGCGTGAGGAATTCGACTTCCCCATTTTTCTCAACGCCGATCATACACACTCGCTCGCGAAGGGGATCGAAGCTGCAAAAGCGGGCTTTGACTCGATCGTCTTCGATCTCTCGGCCTTGCCCATGGAAGAGAATATTCGTCAAACCAAGCAGGCTGTAGAAGCGTTGAAAGCGATCAATCCTTCCATGCTGGTCGAGGGTGAGATCGGGGACATCGGAAGCGGCTCCGAAATACACGATTCATCGCCCGACCTGTCGAAGGGCCTTTCGACGCCCGAAGAAGCGAAGCAGTTTGTAGAAGCCACGGGAGTGGACATCTTGGCTCCAGCGGTGGGGAATATGCACGGCATGCTCAGGAGCATGGTCAAGGGACAAACGAAGAAGCATCTAGAGATCGAGAGAATAAGTGGCATCAAGCAGGCGGCGCGTGTTTTCTTAACACTTCACGGCGGCTCAGGAACCGATGACGCAGACCTGCGGAAGGCCATCGGAGCGGGAATCAATATTGTCCACATCAATACAGAACTTCGGGTGGCATGGAGACGTGGACTGGAGCAAGGATTAGCCAAGCAGCCGGATGAGGTTGTGCCCTACAAGATTCTTCCCTTCGCGGTGAATTCCGTAAGAGAAGTAGTCGGCTCGCGCTTGAAGCTGTTCAACGGTAGACATATGGCTCAGGGAGCCTAGCTCCGCAGTCCCCTGCACGGAAACAATCACGGACTCGCGGACCAACGATATAGGATCTGAATAGGAATCCTGAACCCTCTCGCGGTTCAACAATGAAGCGTGCCAACCCGCCTTCCGCGGGAGACCAACCGT